>Ga0265300_10004340_pt1 | contig 11321 bp, 5 predicted proteins | sample AusTroGonzalo_MG_FD_193482 | JGI IMG/M metagenome (GOLD analysis project Ga0265300, IMG submission 193482) | Bovine rumen microbial communities from tropical cattle in Woodstock, Queensland, Australia - Gonzalo_03 | ecosystem: Host-associated > Mammals > Digestive system > Stomach > Rumen ... | reverse complement strand
CCTAATCAACCCCCACCTTAGGGAAGAAATCGCCCCCACCTGCGCTACACCTCCCTAAGGTCCACCAGCACCCCGCGAGAAAACGTATTCAACCCCCACCTTAGGGAAGAAATCGCCCCCACCTGCGTTACACTTCCCTAAGGTAAGGGGGTAGCCCGCGATATCACGTATTTCCTGCTTACCTTAGGGATGAAAATGGCGCTACGTGCGCTACACTTCCCTAAGGTCCACCGGCAACCCGCGAGAAAAAGAAAAAGAGGCCGCTCACCAAAGAGCAGCCTCTTCCACCAGTATAGTACAATACTAAAAATCAATAGAACCACTTGACGTAGCAGAAATCCTGACGGTGAGGCAGGTCCGCGTTCTTGGGGTACATGCGGTATGCAATGCGGAATGCGCCCGGAAGGTCATTCTTGATGGTGCCGCGGAACGTGTAGAGGTTTCCGTCGCGCTTAACAAGCTCCAGCGGAACAACCTTCTGCAGTTTCTCGTCGCCATCGGCATCGTAACCGGTCACAACCATCTCAACGCCAACGGCATCCTCCAGACCCTTCTCGTCGATCACGTACTCCATCTCATAGGGAGTACCGGTCTCGAACAGACCCTGCTGAACGGTCTCGGTCTTGTTGGAGCTTACCACCTCAATCTGATCCCAGCGCTGAGCCACAGTCTCCTTCCAGGCTGCAATCTCCTTAGCCTTGGCAAAGTCATTAGCCTGCAGCATGTGTGAGCGCTCAGCCATCTTGCAGTAGAACTTGCTGAAATAGTCGTCAAGCTGACGCTTCATAGTATAATGAGGAGCAATCTGCGCGATTGAGTTCTTCATTGTCGATACCCAACCCTCGGATATACCCTCGGCATTCTTGTTGTAGTACAGAGGCAGGATTTCGTTCTCCAGAATGCTGTAGATGGTTGCAGCATCCAACTGATCCTGATAGCTCTGGTTCTGATAGGTACGCTTGTCGGTAAGAGCCCAACCGGCACCCTCGCGATAACCCTCGTACCACCAACCGTCCAGTACTGAGAAGTTCACGACACCGTTCATAAGAGCCTTCTCGCCCGATGTGCCCGATGCCTCCAGCGGACGTGTAGGAGTATTGAGCCATATATCTACGCCCGATACAAGACGGCGGGCAAGATGCATGTCATAGTTCTCCAGGAAGATGATCTTACCCAGGAACTCAGGACGACGGCTGATGTCGATGATCTGCTTGATCAGACCCTGACCTGCACCATCGTGCGGATGAGCCTTACCGGTAAAGAAGAACTGTACCGGATAGTCGGGGTTGTTCACGATCTTGGCCAGACGGTCCAGGTCAGTGAACAGCAGGTGCGCACGCTTATATGTCGCGAATCGGCGACCAAAACCAATAGTCAGGGCATTGGGATTGATCTTCTCCATCAGAGACATGATACGTGAAGGATCACCCTGGTTCTTGAGCCAGCTGTCCTTGAACTGTCCGCGTATGAACTCAATGAGCTGCTTCTTAAGGTCATTGTGCAGATCCCAAACCACCTTATCGGGCACCTTATATATATCCTCCCACAGTTTCTCATTTGACTGGTCAGATAGGAAGTTCTTGTCAAAATACTTGGCATAGAGTGCCTGCCACTCCTTTGATGCCCATGTAGGCATATGTACGCCGTTGGTCACGTAACCTACGTGGCTCTCCTCGGGGTAGTAACCCTTCCAGATTCCGGCAAACATCTTCTTTGACACCTCACCGTGCAGCCAGCTTACGCCGTTGACCTCCTGACAGGTGTTGCATGCGAATGTAGACATACAGAACCTCTCACTGGGATCACCCGGATTGGTACGGCCCATATCCATGAGCTCACCCCAGCTGATACCCAGCTGCTGAGCGTAACCACCCATGTACTTGCCGAACAGACCCTCGTCAAAGTAGTCATGACCTGCAGGAACCGGAGTATGAACGGTGTAGAGTGACGATGCACGAACCACCTCCATAGCCTGGTTGAATGTCAGACCCTGCTTAACGTACTGTGTCAGACGGTACAGGTTGCACAGAGCGGCATGACCCTCATTGCAGTGGTATATATCCTTCTTGATGCCCAGGGCCTCAAGGGTAAGCATACCGCCTATACCCAGCAGGATCTCCTGCTTAAGACGGTTCTCCCAGTCACCACCGTAAAGCTGTGAAGTGATGGGACGGTCATAATCGCTGTTCATGTCAATGTCGGTATCCATCAGGTACAGAGGCACACGGCCTACGTTCACCTTCCAGATGGCAGCGTAAACGGTATAGTTGATATAAGGTACGGCCACAACCAGAGGCTGTCCGTTCTTGTCATAGACGCGCTCCAGAGGCAGGGTGTTGAAATCCTGCGGCTCATAGTTGGCAATCTGCTGACCGTCCATGGAGAGAGTCTGTGTAAAGTAACCGTGACGGTACAGGAAACCTACACCGCACATATCAACGTTACTGTCACTTGCCTCCTTCATATAGTCGCCGGCCAGAACGCCCAGACCGCCTGAGTAGATCTTAAGCACATGTGTAAGACCGTACTCCATGCAGAAATATGCAACTGACGGACGGTTCTGATCAGGTTTAACGTCTATATAATTGCGGAATTTGTCATATATGGCATTCATCTTGTCCAGGAACATCTTATCCCCGGCCAGTTCCTCCAGCTTGTCATAACCCAGACTCTGGAGCATCATCATAGGATTGTGACGAACCTTGGTCCACATATCGGGGTTAATATCCTTGAACAGGGCCTTAGCGTCCTCGTTCCATACCCACCAGATGTTGTGAGCCAGTTCATCAAGTTTCTGCAATGCCTCAGGTACGCTTGATTTCACATAAATCTCGCGCCATGCGGGCTGATTGGAATTGCTTGCTTTAATTTTCATATTGTGTTGTGTTTAACGGTTCGAATAAATAATGTTCCAAGTCTTGTTTACCGCAAAGCTGTAAGCTTCAAGGTAGTATTTGATAAAATGCTTCCAGAGCGCCTTCTGGGCAAGCTTGCCGGCATTCTGGCGAGTAGCCTCACGCTGTCGGAAATCCATCTGTACCCATTTGAGTATCTGGTTGCATATATCCTGTGCGGCCTCATGCCAGTTGCTGTCGTTACGGTGTACAACCTTTACACCATCCTCAAGCACGGCCTCATGGCCCACCTCATTGTTAACCCAAAGTCCGAATCCAGCCAAGTCCGATGTCACCGTAGGAACCTTGAACGCGGCACTCTCAAGCGGAGTGTAGCCCCACGGCTCGTAGTATGACGGGAACACAGCCAGATCCTGACCTATGAGAAGGTCATAGTATGACTTGTTGAAGATGCCGTCATTACCGTCCAGATAGCACGGCACAAACAGCACCTTGATATTATCCTCAGGAGCGTTGCGGAATCCCATTGACTGCAGAGTGGTAATCACACGGTCTTCGCCCATATTATAGAGCCAGTGTGTGGTAAGCGGCATGTCGAGCGGCTTTGTATCAGTATCCTGCATAAGCACGCGGGCCTGCAGGTCGGTACGGGGTTCCTTAACCCATGCCGGCACGTTGATGAGCGCCAGGATATGGGCATCGGCCGTCTTACCGCTGTCACGCAGGGCGCGCATGGACTCCAGGAACAGGTCTATACCCTTGTTACGGAACTCATAACGGCCGCCGGTGGCCACAATCACGGTCTCATTGCCCCAGTTGGTGCCGAACAGCTTGTTGGCAACCGACAGAATGCATCCGCGGGCCTGGTCACGTGCAGTATCAAACTTGCCCGGAGCAGGCAGGAAACCATCCTCAAAGCCGTTCACCGTAACCACATCGGGGGTACGGTCAAGCAGCTGCGTGCACTCGCGTGCCGTAATGTCGCTCACCGTAGTAAAGCAGTCCACACGGTTGGCAGTCTGTTTCTCCACCGAGTGCTTGGCCTCCATGTTGAGTTCACGTGCCATCTGGTCACCGTTGTAACCGTCAAAGAACTCGTACAGAGCCTTGCCGTTACCGCATATGGAGCGACCAATCGATGTAGCGTGAGTGGTAAATACAGTCGATATCTGTGGAATGTAATATTTCAGGAACAGGGCGCCCAGACCGGTCATCCACTCATGTGCATGATACACCACAGTGTCGTTGGGGCCGATGTTGAAGTTATAGAAACTCTTTACGGCCATAGCTGCGGTATACGAGAACATGGAAGCCTCGTCATAATCGCCGTAAGCATGCATGGAATCCACGCCAAAGAGTTCCCATGCGCGGCCGTAGATCTGATTCTTGAGCGAGTAGCTGGCCATAAAGTTGACCAGAATCACAATAGGACGTCCGGGGATGTTCCAGTAGCCCACCCTGACAGGTATGCCATCGGTATCACGTGCATAATCTTTCCAGAGTGAATAGAGTGACTTATCTTCAACAAACAACGGATTGTTCTTTCCTTCCCACAAATCGGGACCTACATAAATGAGCGTAGCTCCGCTCTCCTCCTTGAGTGTCTTGGCCTGAGTGGAGAGCACTGTGTATATGCCTCCTATCTTGTTGCAGACCTCCCAGCTCACGGAAAAGATAAAACTTGGTTTCCTATTGGTACTTTTGGTACTACTCATAATCCTTTCTATCACATTTTAGACCGCAAAATTACGCTTTTTCCGCGCACGCTATTACTATTTTAACATAATATGGACCAAAAAAGGCCGCGGGTGCGGCCTTTTTCGGATTATCAAAACCGGACCTGTTACCTGACAATTATCTTGGTGGTCTTACCGCCCACATTTATCAGATATGTGCCCGATGCCACGCCAACCGTTACGGAACCCTGTCCCGAAGTCACGTATGCACCCGATGCAGTGAATATCCTTATCGGAGAATCATCATCGGCAGTAACGATTATCTGTCCGTCGTATACGCTGATATCGGCATCGGACGTAACCTGAGCCACATCGGTAGAAACATCATAAATATAGACTGCCTTTAATGAATAGCTCAGTTTCCAGTCAGATGCTGATATATCATATATCTCATTGACCGAAAGCTCGTACTCCAGATTGTAATCGCTCCTGTATGAGTGCTGAACTGACTCACGGCGGTCAAGTTCCCACTTGGACTGCGCCTTGTTCCACGCGTAGTAGATATACACACGGCCATTATCCGTGAAACGACGCTCACATCTGGACACGCCTTCCCAGCACCAGTCGGTTTCATTCCATTTGTAACGTGAATCCACTTCAACGTTATCTTCGTAATTGCTGCTGTACTCATACCTTCTGGTACCGCGCCAGTCATTCTTTACTGCATCCCATTCATATTCATCCTGGAATGCACACCCGTCGACAGTGTAATAGACATCCTTTTCGGACAACACCCAATCGTTCTTGTCATTATTCCAGGAATAGATAATGTCGGTTTCGCTGTTTCCGTCTTCGGAGTATATGGTTTCATACTTGCTGACGCCGGCCCAGCACCACTCATCTTCGTCCCATTCATACTTCAACTTGAGTATCTCGCGACCCTTGCTGTCATATGCATATTCTCTCTTTGAGCCATATCCGCGCCAATCCTTTCTTTCACTATCCCATATATATCTGGCCTCCAGAATAGTATTATCGCTTATAGGATCATATGCCTTCTCTTCCTTACGTTCTCCTACCCATTCCATTCCATAATAATCCCAGTAATAAGAGGCATCCGATATAGTTGCGCCGCGGGCGTCATATTCACGCTCAAACTTTTCGTTTCCAACCCATACGACTGTGTCTCCGCGGTACATACCATCATTGTCAAACAGGCTGATGCTTTCAGGATAGTAACGCTCATAGAAGTTTAACAATCCCTCTGAATTCTCCCGTATAACCTCCTTACTGTAATCCTTCCACTCACATTCGTACGAACTCCACTCCTTACGCAGAATGGTAACATTGCCTGTTGCGTCATCATAGGTATACTCTGTGTTTGCTGACGGTTCCCAACGCCACAGAACATTACCGGACCCGTCAGAGTCATAGATTTGGTATACGCTGTCGCAAGTCTCCACAATACGGCCCTCAGTGACCTTGGAGACCATCTTATAGTCAGGCCTCAACTCTTCGCCATCAAGCTCGTAAGTATAGTAATCCTTCAGTTTTCCGGACTCGGTATAGGTCATTTCTTTTCTACCTTTCACATACCAGTCTATGTCATATCCGTAAGTGAGTCTCAACACCTCATGGCCCTGAGCATCATACTCCGATGTCTCCTTTGAGTAGTTATACCATACTCCGCCACGCATTGACGCTGTTACTGACATGATCTCCAGTCCGGCATCCGAATATGTGTACTCTGTTCTGACACCCGAATACCAGGTATCATGCTCTATATCCCAATACTGGTATCGTAGTTCACTGATCAGTCTACCGGCTGCATCCTTCTTTCTCTCTGTGAACTCATAGGGTACTACAACGGTACTGCCATCATCAGAAAGAGTGACTTTATATGACTCGGACAATAAGACTTCTCCGTCATCATCACGGATAACCTTGCTCTTGTATCCTGACCAGCATTTATCCATCATTTCCCATGAGTAATCTGCATTGAGAGTATCGTTTCCTTCCTCATCATAACCGTGATCTACCCGGTGTCCGCCCATCCATGTATCAAAATCCATATTCCAACCTGAACGATATGCCTCAACTATTGTTCTGCCGGCTTCATCATAATTGTACTCTCTCAGTTCATCACATACAAGGACGCTATCCCAATTCATGACCCAACGCTCCTGCCTGGTTTCTCTTGCTTCAGTTACACTGTCACCTTCGTCGTCAATATACGTATATTGTTCAATCTCCCATATGTTACGACTTATCAGGACACCGTTTTCATATGTTTCGGACAACACCTCATAGCCATGGCTGTCAAACTCATGCTTTTCCTGAGATGTGGAAAATACCTGTCCGGTCCAGTGATCAAACGTTGTTTTTTTCTTATCACTTACAGTGAAAGTCATGTCGCCCCAATAGTCGGGTCTCAGGACATATTCGTACTCGGTTTTGGAATCCATTACCCACACCGCAGAATCCGTACAATCGCCAAGGACGTAACTTATCTCATATTTCCTATTATCATATCCGTCATAATGGCCGTACTCTGAAGGCCAGCCGAGTTCCTGGAGAGTATAGAACTCAAACTCCTGTTTCTCGGCATTATATGCATACGAATACTTATCGGAGAGTTGGCTATACGAATCGGGCTTATAGAAGTACATGAGCCAGGATACACACTCCAACGTATCGCCTATAAACTCATGTCCCGACTGCCTGACAGGATAGAATGCCGACCATAAGGTATCATACTTATATGTCTCCGAAAATATCAGGCGGTTATTCTTGTTCCACTTGTAAAAGGTCTTGCCCGATTGAACCCATCCCTGCTGCGGACTGTCCCAAGTCCATGTCAGTTCCAGAATATCTTCGGAACCATCGGCATATACAGTGTGTTCCTCAAGACTCTTATAGCTGCCTGACCATTCGCCGTCTTGATAGACCATGTACTCATACCACTCATAACCGTCGGCATCAACTCCTGTTGTCAACCGGTTTGAGTCAAGCCAAAATTCATTGCCCTGTTTATCGACACTCATATAGGCTACAGCCTTGGTTACAAGAGTGCCGGAGCCGTATCGGTACGTTACCCTTTTGTATGGTTTGAGTTCAAAGGTTTTCTTTCCGGTCAACGTATCGACATAGCTGTAATCCTTGTATGTAATGGTAGTCAACGGACGTCCCTTATCGTCAAACACCGACTCCGCCTTTTCGTATTCCGTCATGACGCCGTCATCGTTCAGCGATTTCTCGATACAGGAAACCACCTCCATACCGTAATATGTGTAACTGGCTATACCGATATCGTGTCTGATACCTTCGGAGTCCAGATAATAGATATTCTCGTTCATTCCGTCCTCAGTATCCTCATAGATTACCTTGATGGTGGCGTCCTGAGGAACGAACCTGATCCATTCGACATTCGAGAATAAGCCTGGAGCGACATTGGTTACGGTATATTCATACCCTATCACTTTGCCGTTCACATCATATGTAAAGACAACATTACCGATTTTCTGAGGATCGGCCCCCTCTTTCTGATAATAAAAGTCACTTCCCTTGAGTTCCAGACCGGCAAACGCCTGGAAAGGTTGACTCATTTGGTCCATACCGGAGCCTGGAGCGGCTAAACTTTTATCCGCTCCTGAGCACACGGGCCATAACAGGAGCAGAACGCCCATAATGAGTAGATTTTTCTTCATAAGGCAAAAAATCAGTTAGTTAAATATCAATAGTCCTTTTAAAAAATGTCCTTTCTACAAAATATCGTATAGCCTTACGATAATGCAAACATATGTAAATAAACTTAAATAAACAACAAGGGCGACCCATTTTTTGAGTCGCCCTTGTTATAGCGTAAGTTCGTTAATATCAGAGTGCTGAACTCATAAGGAATACACCTGCCAGAGCTACGATAGCGTAAAGCTCGGGGAATACGGCCAGAATCAGAGTCTTGCTGAATACATCATGACCCTGAGCGATACCTGCAATACCGTTGGCGCAAACCTGACCCTGACGGATAGCAGAGAACAGACCTACGATACCCAGTGCCAGACCGCCGCCGAATACTGATGCAGCCTGCAGAGCAGTGATATCGGGAGTAAGTACACCGGCCATGTTGGCGAAAATGAAGTAACCGGCAAAACCGTACAGACCCTGTGTACCGGGCAGAGCGGTGAGCACGATAAAGTTACCGAACTTGTCAACCTTCTTGAGAGCACCTACTGCTGCATTACCGGCAATTGTTACACCGTATGCGCTACCTATGCCTGCAAGGCCGATCATAAGGGCTACGCCCACAAAAGCTAATACTAAACTTGACATAATTTTGATATTTAATTAATTTTCAATTTTCAATTTTCAATTCTCAATTGCCTTAAACGGTTTGTATTCCGTGCCGCCGCCCGTATATCCCGAGTTCTTGAAGAACTCCACGAACGTAAGTCGCATAGGATGTACAATGGCGCCCAGGATATTCATGAATATGTTCAGCGCATGTCCTATGGCGAATATGAGCACCATCACTATGAATCCTGCTACGGGATTATCGGGTTTCATACCTACAGCCATGCTGTTGAACACGTTGGCCAGGATACCGCCGCTCAGGCCCAGAGCAAACAGACGCACGTATGAGAGCACGTCGCCCAGCAGGCCGGTAGCCATGTTATAGGTATCCCAAAGTCCCAGACCTATGTTCAGAAGCGGGTTCTTGCCCGGGCTGTTGAGCAGGAATATCATCACAGCCGCAATGATGAGCAGGCCCATCACAACCGGGTTGCTGAAATCTATACCCGCCAGAACCGATACGCCCACCGTAATGAGCAGTATAAGCCAGCCCACAGTGCTCAGGGCATACTTGAATCCGCACTGGATGCTCAGGTTCACGGCCTTGATTCCCATACCGAACAGAATCTGTACCACACCTATGCACAGTGAAACCGTGAACATGGTGGAGTTATCGGTATAGAGTATCTCCTTCATCTTCTGGACGAAAGGAATATCAAGGTCATACATGTTGAACCCAAAGAACGTGCCCGAAAGCAGTCCGCACAGCATCGTACTTGCGCCGAACAGCACCACCAGCCACTTTGAGAAGTTGGGGTTGATAAGCTGGAACAGCTTGGTGAATATGGGCAGAGCCACAATCATGAGCAGTCCGTAACCGGTATCACCCAGACAGAGTCCAAAGAACAGCATAAAGAACGGTGCAAAGAACAGCGTCAGGTCAAGCTCCTGGTAAGTGGGCAGCATATAGAGTCGGGTAAGCGGCTCAAACAGCTTGGCGAACTTATTGTTACTGAGCTGGATGGGAATATCATCATCGGGCTGCGGATCCTCCACTTCGTAGAACACGCCCTTGATATCCAGAGCCTTGCTTATGTCGGCAACCTGAGCAGCCGGGGCCCAGCCCTCAAGCAACATCAGGGAATCGGCGGCAACAGACTCACCGGTAAGACGTACGCGACTAAAGTCAATCTTGCTCTCAAGCTCGGCAATAGACTTTTCAAGCACAGGAACGCCCACCATAGCCAGATGCATCATCTTGATGGGGAAGCTTTCAATTACAGCCTGTGTCTTGGCAATCTCCTCCTCCACACGACCCAGTGACATAGCGGGCAGATGAACCTGCTCGGCGTCGATATCGGGCACTACGTCCGTGTGAGTCAGGGTTATGAAGTTAACCTTCTGCTTGTCACGCAGAATCTCCACGACACCGTATTTATCGGTCCACTCGGGGTTGAACGCGCGCAGGGGGCAGGTATAGAAACGCATCACGTAGCCGGCCTCAGTAAGACGGTCCACCTGGTGCGGATCAAAATCGCCCCACGGCAGCAGCTGGGCACGGTCACGGTTAAGAGCCTGCAGAGTCTGCTCCTGAACCAGCTTATCGGCGTTGATAATCTCAAAACGCTCCATCACCTTGGCCGATGTATCAAAGACAAAGCCCTTGAATGAATCGCCGTACTTGGCAGCCTCGGGGTGTCCCACAAACGGCTCCAACTCCTTGAGAGCAGCCTTTAAACGGTTCAGCTCATTGATATCATCCTGCAGCGCCGGATCCTGAAGTGCGCCCTGCTGTTTCTGTGACACATGTACCACTCCCAAGGAACGCAGATGCTCCAGGAACATGTCATATTCCTTGCTGTGTACAAGGAACACCAGTTTCTTCATCTTGGTAATCATGACTCTGCCTCCTCTTGTTTTGCGGTTTCACGCTTCTCCAAAAGCGATTTCAATATCTTCTGGCTGGACTTGGAGAGGTTCTCCTCATCCTCCATGAATCTCTTTATCTTTCTGATGGCATCCTCATAACCCGGAATCTGAACCTTCTCAAACAGGTTCACCTTCTGGGTGGTCTTTTTGCGGGCTTTCTCCAGCAGCTGCAGCTTTGCGGTGGTGAACTCCACCAGGATAGCCGCATGTGCCAGACCCTGCAGTATGTTGATGCCGTCATAGTACCATCCGGGCTGACTGAACAGGCTGAACGGAGCGACCTCAAAATCCACCTTATCCAGGATAGGGATACGTGTACCGGCAATCTTACGCACGGTCAGATGCACATCCTTTATCCTGACAAGCTCCGGATTGAACTCGTTCCACAGGGCGAACATGGATTCGTAGTGGTTTATACCCTCCTCCAGCTCACGCTCCAGCCTAACCAGGTCATCCTTGCATTTCTTGACCTCCATGCGCAGCGCGCTCTCCTTGCTCTTAATGATGGGCAGGGTTCGCGTACGCACCTTCAGCTGCTTCTCCAGCATCTGAAGTGAAGTCTTATTGTATT
>Ga0265300_10004334_pt1 | contig 11332 bp, 12 predicted proteins | sample AusTroGonzalo_MG_FD_193482 | JGI IMG/M metagenome (GOLD analysis project Ga0265300, IMG submission 193482) | Bovine rumen microbial communities from tropical cattle in Woodstock, Queensland, Australia - Gonzalo_03 | ecosystem: Host-associated > Mammals > Digestive system > Stomach > Rumen ... | reverse complement strand
TATAGCTTACAAGTACCCGACCTTACTCTACATTGAGTGCAAATCATGTGGAGATGACGATTTCGATATGCTACACTACATTAGAGAACATCAGTGGGTAGAGCTCATTAAAAAAGATGCTGTACCAGGTACTCGTGCTGGATATTTAGTATGGATGTCCAAATACAAAAGGTTGTTCTGGTTGTCAGCCTTTGTAGCAAATCAGTACTATAAATCTGGTATTAAGCACATAACTATTGAGCATTTTTGTAAAGTAGGTATTGAAATCGAAGCTATACCATACATGGATACATGGCATTATGGTAATATAATTGATACGATTTTAAACTTGAAAGATGGTGAATATGCACACAAACACTAATTATGTATTTGAAGGTAGTGTAATTTTATAGTAGAGTTTAGAATCGTCTGAATAAACATAGAGGACGAACGCACTGTAACAAGGAGTTCGTCCTTTGTTGTTTTCTAATATGACGACAGGGGTGAAAATATGAGGAATTTGGCAGCAACATATAGACCACGCAAACTAGATGACGTGGTAGGCCAGGAACAGGTAAAGTCAATTTTGAGAACTCACCTTGCTACTAAGCCAAAATCGGCTTACATAGCATGCGGGGGTGCTGGTACAGGTAAAACCACCTGTGCTAGAATATTCGCAAGGGAATTAAATAACTCGGATACTAATGTATTCGAAATCAATGCTGCAGATAACACGGGTGTAGACAGTGTGCGTAAACTTATAAATGACGCACAGAGAAAGCCGATAGGAACACCATATAAAATATTTATACTTGACGAGTGTCATATGCTTACTATACAAGCATGGAATGCACTCTTAAAGCTTGTAGAAGAACCTCCAGAGTGTGTAGTATTAATCTTCTGTACTACAGACCCTAGAAAAATACCAGGAACAATAACATCTCGAACATTAAGACTTGATTTCCAGCGTATCAATGTAGATCTTGTTACTGACAGACTTATGTGGATCTTAGAACAAGAGAACATTACTGGAGTTGATCGCGAGTCTTTAAAATATATAGCACAGCTTGCTAACGGCGGTATGCGTGATGCAATATCCATGATGGATAAAGTGCTCGGATACGGTGTCGAAGTTACATACGACCTTATCAATACAGCTCTCGGGTTAGTAGGTTCAGATACTGCTTGTTCTCTTTTACAAGCGTTTTATAATCATGACAGCAACACGGTATTAACAACACTAGAAAAGCTAAATAACGGAAGTGTTGATTTTAAAACATGGGTACAGGATTTTCGTAGATTTGTATTACAAACAGTACAAATACAACTCAATGTAGATAAAAGTTTAATAGCTTTACCGCCATCAGTTATAGAAGAGCTTGATAAATTACCGAAAGACGGTAGGTTATTTCACATACTTATCACATTAAATGATCTCGTTAATAAGATGATTACAGAACCTGACCCATATACATTAATCAAAATAATATTCTTAAAGATAGTAGGAGAATTCTAAGATGGAGTTTATAGGACAAACAGCACTAAAAACTTCACTATCACAAGTAACTAGTAAATCTATAATGGTATTTGGGCCTAAGCATTACGGTAAGAAAACACTAGTTCGTAAGTTTTATGCAGATGTTGGAGCAAATACCTACGAAATAACAGGAGATGCTAACGATTTTCGTGAAGCTCTTAATTTTGTTAAAGTACAGGTAAAGCCAACAACCTATATAATACCTGATGTAGATGAAAAGAATGTTACTATACAAAATATGTTATTAAAGATGCTAGAGGAACCACCTCTTCGTGCTACATTTTGTTTGACAGCTAGTAATTTCATATTACCTACTATTAAATCTCGTTGTGTTACTTATTTATGTGAACCGTATACGAACGAAGAACTTATACAGTATTTAGGCGAACAGGATGCAGAGTATGCTAAGTTTGCTGATAGTCCTGGTAGGTGTAGCCTTATACGTGAAGCTGTACCTAGGGATGAAATTTACAGTTCTAGTTCGTTACGAGGGTTAATGACATATATAAGAAATAACATAACTAAAAGTATCGCACGTATATTAGTAACAGCTAACGATATAGGTAAATTCCTTAGTGCTAACAGCATACCGTATTTTACATTCTACCTATTAGCTAAAGATATTTACAAAGATTGTGATAGTATTACAATTCTTAGCTCTCATGTTAATGAACTTGATAGGTACATTATGATGGATTTTTACATGTCGTTATGGAAGGAGTATCAGTGTAAATGATAAGTCCGGAAAAGTATGTTAAATTTCTAAATGAAGGTACATTGCCTAGATATTTAGTTATAGCAGCTAACGACTATGAACTTAGGAAAATATATTTGAATTTATTTTGTAAAGCACATAATTGTAAATCACGAATTGTAGAGTCTATTGACTTTAAAAATAAAGCTCGTACTTTAGGTGTACCGGAAGTACAAGTGCTTGTTGATTTTAAGCAAGCACTTGATAAACCTAAAGAGGAGTATATAAACAGCTCTAAGCTAATCGTGTACATGTATACAAATACTAAATGGATAACAAATGACGTAGATAAGTTTTATAACGGTAATGTTATTGTTATAAATGATCTTACTAAGACACAAGCTGAGAATCTGTTATCTCGTAAAGGCTTAGCCGACAGCATTATAGAATATCTTAGTGCTAATATAGAATCACCAACACAGATGAGATTATATGGCTTACAGATTTTACTAAATGCTAAAGAGTTAAACATGACGAATGTAGAGTGTTTTGAAAAATTATATAAGCACGATTTGCGTTCGGAATTAAGCGAAGAGCCTACTCCATTTTTAGATGCTATACTTGATAGTAATTATTCGTTTGTTTTTGAGTATCTAGAGGCACAAAAATACAATGAATTCTACGTATATGCTGCTATATTTAGGTGGCTTGAGAATGTATTACGATTTGTGTGTGTAATCGTGATTACTGGAATACCGGAGGGCTTGTAAAAGCTGTTTATGGACCGTTACAGAATAAGGGACTTGAGCGAGTACCTTGGATTACCTGGATACATATTTATAAACTAGGATTACAGTTTAGAGATCAAATTAAGCTAACAGAAAGAGATCCTCTTTCAGCACTGGAGGTGTATGTATGTTACATTATACAGACATTAGTGGAACATCAAGTGATAAAACCGGTTACTGCAAATACTGCGGACGGCCATTAAGTAATGCTGACTCTGTAGTAAAAGGATTCGGCGATATTTGTTTTGAGAAATATAAGCGCAGTCGTGTTAGAAAAATAGGGAAAGTTGTAGGTAAGACGGATGAATCTATCACAGGAACAGACGTTTCAAATACAAAATAAGGTATATTGCTTAGGTAATCCTGTAGTAACTGTAGAAACTCTAGAAGCGCTTGTAGAAGCGTTAAAAGTGAATGGTGATACTAACAGACCTATAGTTATTATTAATCCACAAGCTACGACTATTCCAGACTTTGATCAGCTACTTGAGAATTATATCTCAAATAATCTGTTAAATACAGCTACCAAAGCTACAAATTCTTATATGCTTGGCTCTGCTGTTGATGGTGAGATATTAGCCCTTGCTGAAGAACAGTATAAGAAAGACGGTACTCCTATAGACTACTCTGTAGAAATGTATACATTAATACGAGAGCAGAGTAGCATAAAAGGTACTATCGATAACCTTAACGCTGAAGCTGACGCACTGTGGAGAGCTCATTGTGCTAACCCTAATTCTATGGAAGGCTCTGACAGATATGTAGAAGTTACTACTATATTGTTACCTAAAGCACAACAGGCTCTTGATGAAATAACAGCTAAGATCTCAGCATTACCTCCTCCAGTACGAGAGCCCGTACCTGTAGCTGCAGAACAACCTATACAAGAATCTGTAGAAAATAAACCTGTAGTTGACGATTTACCACCTTGGGATATAGACGAACCTAGTACTACAGAACAAGAGTTACAGGTACAACGAATGCCAGAACAGTGGATAGATAATATAAGCACAGACGGTATTACAATAACAGAGAAGTGGCTTGACTCAGCTAAATGTGTAATGCCTTTAGCTGTAGCTAGGGATAAAGCACAAAGTATGGAGTATACAGCTATACGCAATCAGCAGTTAAAACAGATACCAGGTTATGTATCAGTACCTTTAGAGTATTTATTAATGCTTGGAGTACCTGTATATCCAGACGGTACTACAATTGTATATACAAGAGCCGGTGAATTTATGCGTGTAGGAGAAGCTAATGTGTCGGTATTAAATAATAATTATTGGTATCCCCGTCCAATACTCGAATTTTGACTTTTAGATATGTTATAATTAGAATGTCTAAATTTTGAAAGGAGTGGATGTTATGCCACAATCACATCAAGAACCTTTTTGGTCTATAGCTATGAAGCTATTGCCAGCAAACTCACATCTGATGGAAGCTGTTTCTGAGTATCTGTACATGCGGATACAAAAAAATCCACAGCTTAGTGTAGCAGAGTGGGAAGACTGTATTCAGGAGTTACTATCTGAATTTTGTGTAAAAAATCCAGATGGTACTGAGTTTAACCCTAATAACACAAGCAAACGAAAAGGTAGAAGCACTGTCGCTCGCAAGCTAACTGTAAAAAGTAAACCCATTATTTATGCACAAGGGTTAGCTTACTATTTTATAGTAGCAACTAGACGTAAATGGAATCATGTATATTTTACCAAAGAACAGGATGTAGAATATACACATAATATGAGTTTCTATCAGAATCCGTATTGGCATGCAATGGTTAATAACCCAGAAATTAGAAAAGTATTGGAGGCAGAACTTAATGGACAATAAATTTAAGTATTCCGATAGAATGCCGTCATTATTAAGACAGTCTAATCTGCCTATAGGTTTACGAAAAGTAAATCCGGAGTTTTTAAAACCTAGTATCCGGTCTATATGTGAAAATATGAAGGCATTTAAAACAGGAAGTATCTATTTATATGGACCCGGACGCGGTAAAAGTACTAGTGCAGCAGCGTTAATGTTGAATTATTTGAATCTGTACCGGTATAATTATAACATAGACGATGTTGGATATTATATATCTGGTTATGATCTTTGTCGATTTAATAGAACAATGAATCGCTATAATGAGGACGACGCTGCTTATTATAACAAAGTTATGTATCAAGTTAAGCATGCTAAGTGTTTAATCGTAGATAATATATTTGATTATATGACACAAACAGATGAGCTATTATTTAATGCTATCTACGATTCTAGGCAATATTGTGATGGTTTAACTATTTATACTACAATAGCTATTGAGCCCTTACAATGTGCTGGTACGACATTATATCGTATAGCTCGTGATGCTAATCATAAGGAGCAATTTTTATGTTAACACTTAGTCAAGATACCGCATTTCATCGTATAATGTCTTGGATTAGAACAGGTACTTCTAAGATATTTAGATTAGGTGGACCTGCAGGTTCAGGTAAGAGCTATTTAATTCGACTTATAGCAGAAGAAGTGGGTATGGATGATTGTTTATTAATAACACCTACCGGTAAAGCTTCTAATAATTTAATAAAATCAGGACTCACGTCACATACTATACATTCACAGATATATACCTCAATGGCAGCTGATAAAATAGAAGAATCCTCCCTAACGTCAGAAGAAGCACCTATTATATATGATATAAATGCAGTTACCTATACATTATTACCTTCAGATGCGTTACATAAGTATAAATTATTTATAATAGATGAAGGATCTATGGTAGGTGAGCACTTATTAGCTGATATATTATCATTTAATAAGCCAGTATTGCTTGTAGGTGATCCGCATCAGCTAAAACCTGTAAACGACGAAACTGTTTTTAATGAATGTGATTTTTATCTTACGGATATTGTACGACAAGCTCAGGGTAGCCCAGTTATCTGGTTATCTCAGCAGATTTTAAATGGTAGCATTCCTACAGGAGTGTTCGGTACTAGTCAAGTTAGACATGGAGCCGCTACATTAGATGAATTACGATTTGCAGATGAGGTGCTTACTGATACTAATGTATCTCGTGCTGAATTAAATCAAAAAATACGTCCATTATATATACAAATGCGAAACCTCAAGGATCCATTTGCTGTGGGTGATAAAATTATTTGTAGGACTAATCAAGATCTAAAAAGTGATAATGGGTTTGTATTGACTAATGGTGCGCAGGGTTATTTAACTAAAATAAAAAATATTTCAGACGATAGATTAATATATAATATTGTTATGACATCACCAGAACTCGGTGATTTTGCATTTCCAGGTACTATGAGGCCTGAATTGTTTCCAGTAGCTGCTCGTCCAGCTAAGATAGAACTTGCGTATGCTATAACAGTACATTTAAGTCAAGGTTCCGAATGGGATAATGTTATTTATGTATTGTCTAAAACAGCTACTAGGTCGGCATTATATACAGCAGTAACAAGAGCTAGAAATTCGGTATTAGTAACATTACCAAATTGAAAAAATAATTGAGAAAGTAAGGGGGATTATGTGAATGACGACAAGTCAGCAAATTATCATTAATATGGTAATGCATAATGAAACAATCAAGGAGTTTGAAAAATCTGAGATCTGTACATATTCATTTTTTGAAACAGATTACAGATATTTAGAATTTGTATTAAACAAGTACACAGAAAACGGGATGGTAAATCTCGGTGACCTCATGTCTAGGTTCCCGGGATTTCCAGCCGGAGATCTTAACGAAGTATCAGATGATATCGATCTGTTAATTTACCAGCTAAAAGAAGGTTATATCTACAAGCAGTTAAATAAAATTATACTGGATGGGCAGGGTAGGTTTATAGATGACGGTATACAGTTACTCGGGTATATAGACGAAGGTATACAAGCATTAAAAACACTTATTCCTACAGCTACAGACTATGATGTTATGAAGCACGCAGCTGCTCGTAAAGCTATATATGAGGAAATTAAAAATAATCCGAATGCGTTTATAACGACAGGGCTTGCTGAAATTGATAAACTTATAGGTGGCTGGAACCGTAGAGGTGAACTTGCGTCTGTACTTGCTCGTATGGGTATGGGTAAGACTTGGTTAATTATACTGTTTAGTGCTGCAGCTTGGAAAGCCGGTTTCCGTGTCGGTTTTATAAGTATAGAAATGAGTAAAGATGATATAGGCTTTCGTGTGGATACTATATTGTCTGGATTATCAAACTCAGCTTTACGTCGCGGTAAGCCGGTTGACATGAGTATATATAATTCGTATGTAGAATCTTTAGCAGGAAAAGAAGGATTTTTAGTACGTAATAAGCGTGATTTTAAAGGACATATAACTCCGTCTAAAATAGCAACATGGATATCACAAGCACGACTTGATATTGTATTTTTAGACGGTATCAGCTATCTTGAATCAGAACGTGCTAATGCACATCAAAAATCAGATGCTGCATTAACTACAGATCTTGCTGAAGATTTAATGTCTATCAGTACAGACCTACAATGTCCTATAGTTGTTACTCAGCAAGCAAACCGTGAAGGTTCTGATACTAGTAAGAATCCTAGTCTTGGCTCTGCACGTGGATCCGACGGTGTTAATATTAATGCTTCTATTGTATTATCCATTGCGTATCCTGATGAAAAGCGTGAAACAATGCGTGTAGAGGTTTCTAAATCTAGATTCGGTACTACTGGTGATAAATTCGATTTCGGGTGGAATCCAGATATCGGTTATATACAGTCTAAGGGTGCTGTACAAGATGACGGTGCAGCACCGGAAAGTCCACAGTTCTATGGCTAAGATAGAGTCGTACAGTAGTACACCGCAAACTCGTGTAGATCTACATTCTATAGACGTTGATGCAGTTTTCGAGTTATTACAAAGTAGCACATCGTTCTTTAGAATGTCGTCACGCACGACAGATGATATCGTTACGCAATGTCCATTTCACGGTTCCGGTAATGAACGACATCCATCTTTCGGTATTTGTAATAACAGATTCAGTGATAAGTATGGATTGTTCCATTGTTTTGCTTGTGGAGCTAAAGGTAATATTCTACAGCTTGTAAATCACGTATACAACAAACAAGATGACAGTGAATATGCTGTTTCATTTATACAAAGTGTATCAGATGTAGCTTATACAGACTTTAGAGGTCGTGTAGAATTAAAACCACGTACACCTATGAAAAAGCCAGAGGTTACGGAAGTAGAGCTATTATCTTATCAAGATCAAAAGAGTGATTATTTACAAAACAGACATATAAAACCTATAATACAAAGAGTGTTTAACTGTGGATACGATCCTGTAGATGAATCGGTTACTTTTCCAGTGCGTACAGTAGATGGAGCTGTATATTTTGTAGTACGTCGTAAGATAAACTTTAAATGGTACAGCTATCCTCCTGGTGTTGATAAGCCAGTATACGGTATGTATGAATTTAATACTATATTTCCGAAAGCACATACTGTAGTATTAGTAGAATCTGTAATAAATGCCTTAACTCTGTGGGGCTATCAAATACCTGCTGTAGCATTACTAGGTACTGGCTCACAGACTCAGATAGATTATCTTAACTCTACGCACTTACGTAGGTATATCTTATGTCTTGATGGTGACGCTGCAGGAGCTAATGGTACAGCTAAATTAAAGAAGAAATTACGAGCAAACACACTATCAGTACCTATGCCTCCAGGATATGACGTAAATGATCTCGATGAGGAAACTATGCGTATTTTGTACGCACTAAAGGGATAAGAGGAGAACAACAATGAATTATAAAGTAGTAGGTGCATGTAGGCTATCTAAAGCCATAAAAATACCATACAGTACGTGTGACAGGTATGGTAAACTCGAGTATCAACAAACAGAGCCAGCAATCACCTGGACTATACGTTCTATGGTGTGGAACACTGTTGATATCTTAAATGCATTCTTACTGCTTGACTATGAATTAACAGCAGTGCCTTTTGAGCTAGTAGACGAATACACTATAAAGTTATCGTTTACAGAAGCAACGAGAGGTACTGCTATTTTTATTTTCAGAAAATAACGAAATTCGAATTTAGACCGCAATTTTATGTTATAATATAAGTATAGTATTTTTTAAAAGGAGATGGGGATAATTGCCTAAGCTAATACAAACAGGTTATAATTTCAGATATACATCAACTACTGGCGGAAACGTAATAGATGAAGAATGGGGTATAGAGCGAGTAGCTGCTTATATGTGTATCGTGGAAGCTAACAGAATGTTATCACAGAGGTACGAAAAATATAGAACTTACTGTAGTCGTATAGGTATGACTCTGTATGATGTAGAGTTTTTAGATGATGCTACTAAAGTAGATCTAAATACTCTTATTAACAAGTTCTTACCTGAAGTGCTTGATGCTGATAACGACAATATTAGATTTTTAGGTATGCCTTTAAACACTGCACTTGATGATTTTGAGGTTAAAGTAAAAGCTTTAATCGTAGATGAAGAATCACCTATAGAAGCGTTCGGGCAAGTATACACACCGGATAAACTGCTTACAAGACCTACAGCAGAAGAATATTCTGAGATCGTTGCTAAGAAAGCTGAAAAAGAAGCTAAGTTTCGTAAAGAGCTGAATGACCAAATGGCTGAGGGAGTAGTTAATAAAAAAGTACGTGTTATCTGTAACGATCGCGAATGTGAGTGTCGTGTTACTAAGGAATCGGATAAATATTTATACCTTACAGTATATGATGATGGTGGAGCAGTTATACAGACTGATATGAGAATTTCTAAGACATCTAAAAAGCTTGTATCTAAGTTCCACTAATAAGAGAGATAGAAGAAAAACATTTATTTATGAGAAGGTGAGTGCATTGGCAAATACAAACGAAACAACCTCCAAAACCTATAACATGGGTAGAGTTGTTGGTTGGAGTGCGTACGAAGAGTTTATTAAAGAGCACCCAGATGTAGATACTGATAAATTAACTCCACAGATCTACACAACACTTTGCACATACGGTGTTACTCGTATTGTAGAGATTCCGAGTAATCCAAACAAGTGGAGAAAGCACACTAATGACGAAACAACATTCTATACAACTACAATACAGGTACAGGGTGCTACATTCGGAGCTGTACCTATTGTTGGTATCAATTATGATGCTTATGTAGATGCATTTTATCCAGGACAAGCTGACAGATACCATGAAGCTTTACCAATAGCTGGTGCTAATAAAGAGAATCTTGAGAAAGCATTTAGCTGTATATTTACATGTTACGTATCTGACAGCATCGGCACTAGAGCTCGTTCGTCAATTAGTGACAGTGGCTATCTTACATTTGCAGCTTATCCGGATATTGTAGACTTCCTAGAAATTATAGCAGAATACGGCAATCTTAAAGTTATTGTTAGAGGACTTAGCTTAGTAGGGCTTGATGTTGACTCTCTTTATTATGGACCACAAGGCCTTGTTATATCCTCTGGTGGAGTAGGTGGAGGCGGAGCACCTGTTAAATACTGTGAACAAGAAACTGTAGATATTAGTGCTTTATGCCTTAATGCTTCTGGCTATATTTGGATGAGTACTGGTGGTAGCAATCCTGGTAGCGGTGTAGCCTCGTTTACTAGTCTAGCAAATCACCCACATGGAGATCTTTTAATATCTACATTTGGATATCTTAATCCAGAAATGGTAGAAGGTACTGGAGCATATGAAAATATAGGACAGTATGCATATACATACGACGAATATAAGCATGTACGTGATACGGAAGGATTTCACATTTTAAAGACACAGATAGAGCCGATCGAAGCTGTATCACAGTCTGAACCATATAATTATCTATATCTACTTGATGGACGTCCTTCATACGACACTGCTCCTCCATCAGCTAATCCACTTTATGTAATTCCAGTTCGTAAATCAGATTACTATGTAAATGTAGGTACCTTTGATAACTTTACGACACCAAAATTAAAGAAACCGTTAGATTTATTCCGTAAATTTAATAATGATGATATTGCAAGTAATGTATCTACATTATATATTGCTAATAAAGCTACACAGAACTATTTTGGTAGTTATTGGGCTGCTAATAACCCTAGCGATTGTCAGTTATCTTATTGGGATTCTTCTTCTCTTAAAGTTAGCAATTGGATAACTGTGGACGTAGGCGATCTTGATGATGCTTACTATGATTTTGAAGGACGATATACGGTATTTCAATACAATATAGCTAGTAAAGGTGATTTTATTGTTATAAGCAACCAGACAGGATTAAAAGCCTTAAATGCTATATATCATTGTGTATCTGATCGCAATATAGATGGTGGTGCATATAACT
>Ga0265300_10004333_pt1 | contig 11334 bp, 9 predicted proteins | sample AusTroGonzalo_MG_FD_193482 | JGI IMG/M metagenome (GOLD analysis project Ga0265300, IMG submission 193482) | Bovine rumen microbial communities from tropical cattle in Woodstock, Queensland, Australia - Gonzalo_03 | ecosystem: Host-associated > Mammals > Digestive system > Stomach > Rumen ... | reverse complement strand
AAGAATCCCCCTCGCTTCAGCCTTGCCCCGTTGTCACTCTGGAGCGTCGCGATAGAGCCCAGGGCAAGTCTTCCGCTACCCCCTCTAGCGGGCTTCAGACGCCAGCCCGCAACGCCCGGCTTACCCATCCCACCTGCCCTTACGTTGAACTAGTTCCAAAACGGAACTAGTTGTTTTTACGTCATTGCGAGCAAAGCGAAGCCATCCACCCCTTGATTTGTCATGCCCGCGAAAGCGGGCATCTCCTTTCCTATTTACATAAGTTATATTTCTCATTGACATAGCCCAACATCGCAAGATGGTGGGTGACCGGAAATTTTTGAGATTCGTCTCTTATTCTCACTGCTGAAATCTGGAAAATTTTGCAATTGACGAGAGTAAGACGAACGCTCACGTCCCATCTGGGGCGTGGGTCGTTTGTGCTTATCGTCAATTGGGCATTCCAGAGCCTCAGCAGTTGGTAAGTACATCGACTCCACGCCTTTTTATTTGTGAAAAGACTCTTGTCGAGACCTTTTGAATGGCATTAGAATAGCGACGGATTCGTCACCTGTTCTAGGAGTCTTTTCGATGGCTAAGAAAGAAGTCAAAACGGATTTATGGGTTCACGACCTTCTTAACGAAGCGGGCATTATACTTGATGCACAAGGAAGTGAAGTTGTCGAGATTAACAATGCTCTGAAGACAGCTTCCAAAAGTGGGACGGGCAAAGTCGGCTTCCCTGAATATGTCGGAGTTGTTAAAGATTTCTTGATTGTTATAGAAGACAAAGCTTCTATTCAGGATCACGAATTGCGAGATGATGATGGACTTTTGGCAATGGATGTCAAGTCCGTCAAGAAATATGCGATGAATGGAGCGTTCTTTTACGGCAGACATCTTATTCGAAATACGGCTTATAAAAAAGTATTTGCGATTGGTGTTTCAGGAACTGCAAAAAAGCACCGAATCACCCCTATATTTATTGATGACCGATGCAATGTATTTTATTTAGATGATGTGGAATCTTTCATTTTTTTCAATAAGGATAACATTGACGAATTTTATCTTCGCGATGTACTTAAAGAGGATACGGACAAGGAAAAGGAACTTGCCGAAATACTAGCAGACGCAAAAGAACTTCATGAACACCTGCGTAATTATGGAAATATGAAAGACGAAGAAAAGCCTCTCGTCGTTTCAGGAATTCTACTTGCTTTGCGTGAGCGCGACAACAAAAACTTCAGCATCGATTCGCTTACAGGTGAATCAGGAACGCATGCTATCACAGACGGCCAAAAAATTTATAATGCGATTGAGTCTAGTTTTAAGAGAACAGATCTTTCACCTATCACAAAAATAGACAAAATTTTATCGCAATTTAGTATCATCAAGGATAGCACCAAGTTAAATGAGATCAATCCTTCGCTTGCAGAAACACCACTGAAATTTTTTGCGAAATTTTTAGATGAAAGGCTCTATAAGTCAATAAAGTTTTGCAAGTCAACAGAAGATTTTTTGGGACGCTTTTACGGTGAATTTATGCGCTATTCTGGTGGAAGTGGCCAAACTTTAGGTATTGTTCTTACTCCAAAACATATCACAGAACTTTTTTGCGAATTGCTGGATTTAAAAAAGACTGATCGTGTATTCGATAGCTGCTGCGGAACAGCAGGTTTTCTTGTTGCAGCTCTTCACAAAATGCTTTCGAAAACAGATAATAAAGCAGAACAGAAATCTATCCGTAAAAATCAGCTTTATGGTATAGAACAACGTTCCGACATGTTCACCATCGCTACAACAAATATGATATTACGTGGCGATGGGAAAAGTAATCTACAGTGCGATGACTTCTTACAAAAAAATCCAAAAGAATTGCAATCAAACATTCGTGCTACAGTTGGGATGATGAATCCACCTTATAGTCAAGGAAGCAAGAACAATCCAGGACAATATGAAATTGCATTTACGGAGCATTTGCTAGACTCCTTATTGCCAGGCGGACGATGTGCAGTGATTGTTCCGCAAAGTTCAATGACAGGAAAATCAAAGGAAGAACAAGAAATTAAAAAAAGCATTTTGAAAAAGCATACGCTTGAAGGTGTTTTTATGTTACAAAAGGATACCTTCTATGGTGTGGGAACAATTCCTTGTATAGCTATATTCACTGCTGGAGAGCCGCATCCTAAAGAAAAAGTATGCAAGTTCATTAATTTTGAAGATGATGGTTATAAAGTATCACCGCATATCGGTCTTTTAGAAACTGAATCTGCGAAAGACAAAAGACAGCATTTGTTGGATGTGTGGTTTGAACGAATAGATGCGGAAAATAAATTTTGTGTCAAGTCGACCATTACTGCAGAGGACGAATGGTTACATAGTTTCTATTACTTCAATGAAGAAATTCCATCTGATGAAGGTTTTGACAAGATTGTAGGAGATTATCTTTCTTTTGAATTTTCCATGATAATGCAAGGGCGCAAATATTTATTTGATGGTAACAATGATAAAGAATTGTCTATAATCCAATATGCAATTGTTCCAAATTTAGAAGAAAAAGAATGGTTGCCGTTTAAGTTGACAGATATTTTTAAAATCGAATCTGGAAAAAGGCTAACTGTTTCAGATATGAAAAAAGGAAATACTCCTTTTATTGGAGCATCAGATTCAAATAATGGAATAACAAACTTTATTTCAAATAGAAATGCTTCCTTAGACAAGAATGTTCTTGGTGTAAATTATAATGGAAGTGTTGTTGAAAATTTCTATCACCCATATGAATGTTTGTTTTCGGATGATGTCAAACGATTCCATTTGAAAAACTGGACTGATGGCAAGTTTGTTCTTCTTTTTATGAAAGGACTTGTTTTACAACAAAAATCCAAATTTTTGTACGCTTACAAATTCAATGAAAAAAGAATGAAAAATCAATCTATCATGCTTCCCGTAGATTCAAAAGGCAATCCTGACTATCCCTATATGGAACAATACATCAAGAACATCTTCTGCAAAAAATATAAGGATTACCAAGATTTTAAAGAAAAATCTAATGTATAAGATTTCAATGGATCTCAAAACGGCACTTCCTTTTATCCTTGATTATTATGATCGCGAAGTTTCGCAGATGATTAGCAAGAAGTACGGCTTCCCAATTATGGAGGCGTACAAGAAGTTCATGTTCTCGAAGACATACGAAATGCTGAGTAATCCAGAACTTCAAATGTGGGATTTTAGCTGCTTCGGAATTTTCGATATGTGGGAAGCGGAACAAAGGACTGGCGACCCGCGAGATTCCATTTACATTAGGAGATGCTAATGGCGAAAGAAATTGATTTTTTTCAGTCTTTTGGAGGTCTATACCTATGAATGGAATTAGAAAGCCTGCGGTTATTCTGGCGGACTCCATGGAAGAATACATGGCTCCTCCGAATCCATACAAAAACCCTCCGAAGAGTAAATTAAATATTTATGAATTGGGAATGTACGCTGAGCGTGTCGGCAAGGAAATCGAAGATTTGACTGCAGAAGAAATTTTGCAGTTTAAGGTGTAAGGTTTCTGCATCTTTTCCATACTCTCCGCCTATAACCAGCTAACGAAAAATTATATAATCAAAAAAGCCTTTTTTCGCTTGACAGGGACATTTGATTTGTCTATATTAACCTACGAAATTAATAGGATTATAAAAAAATGTTCCAATCTTTCTTAACCATCTGTTGTTCCGTTTGTTGTTCTAGACGATGTTGAACGAGCATCTGGTTTTTAGACTTTTCTCTTAAACTGAATCCTGCTCGTTTATCGTAGCAGGATTTTTTTATTCAAAAATTTTTCAAAAAAACAAAGGCGCTATCGAACAGTAGCGTCATAGGAGATTTTTTTTCATATGTCAAACTTCAATAATATCGAAACGAAACTCATTCACGGCGGCATTGACGGCGACAAGACCACAGGAGCAGTCAATGTTCCCATCTATCAGACTTCCACCTACAAGCAATCCGGCCTTGGCGAAAATACAGGTTGGGAATATTCTCGCACAGGGAACCCGACTCGCGCGGCTTTGGAAGCGCTGATTGCAGAACTCGAAGGCGGTATTGCTGGTTTTGCGTTTGCAAGCGGTATGGCTGCTACTTCAACGGTTCTTTCGCTCTTTAAACAAGGCGACCGCATCATCATTTCGAGCAATGTCTATGGCGGCACGTTCCGCGTTTTGGACAAAGTTTTCAAGAATCTCGGCATTTCTTATTCCATTGAAGATACCACGAATTTAGAGAACCTTGAAACAAAAATCACGCCCGACGTGAAAGCGTTCTTCGTTGAAAGCCCAGCAAATCCGCTCTTGACCGTGACGGATTTGGCTGGCGTTGCCGCAATTGCCAAAAAGCACAACGTTTTAACGATTGTCGATAACACTTTCATGACGCCTTATTTGCAGCGTCCGCTTGAATTGGGCGCCGATATCGTTGTGCATTCAGCGACAAAGTATTTGGGCGGCCACAGTGATTTGGTGGCAGGCCTTGCAGTGACCAACAATAAAGAAATTGCCGAACGCCTTGCCTTTACGCAGAATGCCGTAGGTGCGGTACTCGGACCTTTCGATTCTTTCCTCCTGATTCGCGGTATTAAAACGCTTGGCGTGCGCCTGGATCGTCACACAGAAAATGCAGAAACCATCGCAAAATATCTCGAAAAGCACGAAGCTGTAAAGCATGTATATTATCCGGGACTCCCGACCGCACAGGGCTACGAAATCAACAAGAAACAAGCCAAAAACGGCGGTGCCATGATTTCGTTTGAGCTCCGCGAAAATTACGATATCAAGAAATTCTTCAAGGCCTTAAAGCTCGTTTCGCTAGCCGAAAGCTTGGGCGGTGTCGAGAGCCTTGTATGCCATCCCGCCACAATGACGCATGCGTCTATACCAAAGGAAATCCGTGAAAAAGTCGGCATTACCGATGGATTGATTCGCTTGTCTGTGGGCATCGAAAAAGTCGATGATATCATCGCAGATGTAAACAACGCCATTAACGCATCTCGCGCATAACAATAATAGACTGCTTCGCAATAATCGCGATGAAGCAGTCAAAGGAGAATTTCATATGCATTACTACGAATCCATGCAATCGTTGATTGGAAATACACCGCTTGTCAAACTCACCCACGTCGGCGTTCCTGAAGGTGTAAACTTATTCGTAAAATTGGAATTGTGGAATCCGTCGGGCAGCGTTAAAGACCGCACCGGCTATTACATGGTCGAAGAAGCCTTTGAAAAGGGAACACTCAAACCAGGCGGAACCATTATCGAAGCCACCGCAGGGAACACTGGTCTCGGAATCGCTTTTGCCGCATTGAATCGCGGCGTACGAGTAATTTTCGTAGTGCCGACAAAGTTCTCGCAAGAAAAGCAAACGCTTTTGCGCGCACTTGGCGCAGAACTCATCAACACTCCGCGTGAAGAAGGCATGCTCGGCGCCGAAAAGAAGGCCGAAGAATTGCTCAAGCAAATTCCAGATTCCATTTCGCTCAGGCAATTCCACAACATGGCGAATCCTCGTGCCCATTACGAAACGACCGGCCCAGAAATCTACAAGGATCTTGACGGCCATGTTGATTACGTTGTTGCAGGCGCAGGGAGTGGCGGCACATTCAGTGGCATTCTCAAAGCGCTCAAAGAACGCAATCCGAAAATTCAAGGGGTACTCGCCGACCCTGTAGGCTCTACAATGGGCGGTGGCGAACACGGAGATTACAACATCGAAGGAATCGGAAACGATTTTATCGCCGATACCATGGACATGTCGCTCGTCGATCAAGTTGTCAAAATTAACGATGACGACGCATTTGGTGGCGCTCGTGAACTCGCCAAAAAAGAAGGCATCATTGCAGGTTCCTCTTCAGGCGCGGCTTTTGCAGCAGCCAAGAAGTTGATTGCCTCTGGCGCTCGCGGGAACATTGTCTTTGTGGCCCCGGACCGCGGCGATCGCTACTTCAGCAAAGGATTATATGAATAAAAAAATTCAACTTTAATTAGAGTGTACTAGTTTATGATTAGCAAAACTGCGCTTTTATGCGCTCTTGCCCGAGCTGTCCACACTCATACTAAAAGTGAAAAAATTTTTGAAGACGAATTTGCATTAGATTTTGTAGGCTTAAAGGAATACCGCCACGCGCGTAATCTTGCAAGGCGGTTCCTCCCTGCAAAAAATTCGAAGCCCAAAGAATACCCCGCCAAGGATTTGATTGATCAGTATCTTCTCCCAATCATTCTTCCTCGGAATCGTTTTGCCGAAGACATTGTCGAAGCCAAACAGAGAACAGGAGACGTGCAATACGTTCTCCTGGGTGCGGGCCTAGATTCCTTTGCGCTTAGGAACAAAAGTCAAAACGTAGATGTTTTTGAACTTGATTTGTACGAAACGCAAGTCTTCAAAATCGAACGGACGCGAGAACTCTTCACAAAAAAACGGCCCAAAGTTCACTTTGTAGAAATCGATTTCAACAAGGACAGCATCATCAGCAGATTGGTAAACGCCGGTTTCAATCCGAAAAAACGCTCCGTCTTTTCGATTCTCGGCGTATCGTACTACATTCCTATTGAAATCTTTTTCAAGACCATTGCGGAAATTTCTAAAATCGCAGCACCCAACAGTGTGATAGTATTCGATTACTACGAAAAAGAGCGAGACAGTACAGACAATACAACCAAAATCGGCCGCCTAAAGCAAATAGCGGCATCGTGTGGCGAGCGCATGGTTGATGGCTACGACCCCGCTCAAGTTATCGACTTGGCAAGAAAATCGGGCATCCAATATTGTCACGACCTTTCTCCCAAAGATATCGATAACGCCTTTTTTAGCCCATCAACTGGATTATCCTCTTTCGAGGGCGTTCACCTGATGTATTGCGGCTTGTAAAAAAAAATGGTCATGCGATGAAATGCATGACCATTTTCTATGCGACTCTTTTTCTATAAGGCTCTTACAGATTCCCCACCATATTCAAGAAGTATTTGTGGATTCGTAAATCGCTGTTAAGTTCCGGGTGGAACGATAGCGCGATTTGTTTTTTGTAGCGCACGGCAACGATTTGCGCGGCGGTACTTGCAGCAGCATCAACGCCAGCGTTATTGCTCACAGTTCGCGAAAGGACTTCGACATCATTCCCGACGGATTCAAAGAATGGGGCACGGATGAAAGTTTGCGGAACCTTCCCGATGTGGTCAACTTCGTTTTCGGTGAAAAAACTGCCGAGTTGCCGGCCGTAAGCGTTACGTCGGATGACAGCCGGGAGCGTTGCAAAATGCGCCTTATTTTCGCCTGCAATATGTTCAGCAAGGAGAATGGCTCCGGCACATGTCGCAAGCACCGGCAAACCCTCTACAATTTTCTTGCGTAATGATTCAAACAGCCCCAAATCACGAAGCAGTTTACCTTGTACGGTACTTTCGCCGCCAGGGAGCACGAGTCCATCAATCGGGCGGTCCAAATCGCGCAATTGCCTGATTTCAAAAACTTCGGCACCGAGCGATGCGAGAATGCGTTCATGTTCGATGAACGCCCCCTGCACCGCCAGCACACCAATTTGTATTTTTCTAATCCCCATTTACTTCCCCCTTTCAGCCATCAGCAATGCGATTTCTTGTTCGTTGATACCGACCATGGCTTCGCCCAAGTCTTCGGAAAGTTTTGCGATAAGCTTTGCATCGGTGTAATTCGTGACAGCCTGCACAATGGCAGCAGCGCGCTTGGCCGGGTTCCCAGACTTGAAAATACCGGAACCCACAAACACGCCTTCAGCACCCAACTGCATCATGAGCGCGGCATCGGCAGGAGTTGCAACACCACCGGCGGCAAAATTCACCACAGGGAGTTTCTTGTGGTCGTGAACATAGCGTACAAGTTCATACGAAACTTGCAATTCCTTGGCACGATTGAAAAGTTCATCTTCACGCAAGCTCGAAATGCGGGCGATTTCCTGATTCATCAAACGCATGTGGCGCACCGCCTGCACAATGTCACCTGTTCCCGGCTCACCCTTGGTGCGGATCATCGAAGCCCCTTCTTCAATGCGGCGGAGCGCTTCGCCCAAATCTTTGGCACCGCACACGAACGGAACATCAAATTCGCGCTTGTTGATATGGAAAACATCATCGGCAGGAGAAAGCACTTCGCTTTCGTCGATGTAGTCAATTTCAATCGCTTGCAAAATTTGAGCTTCGGCAAAATGCCCGATTCGGCACTTGGCCATCACAGGAATCGAAACAGCATCTTGAATGCCCTTGATCATCTTGGGGTCACTCATTCGCGACACACCGCCTGCAGCGCGGATGTCGGCGGGAATACGTTCCAAAGCCATCACGGCGGCAGCGCCCGCGGCTTCAGCGATTTTAGCCTGTTCCGGTGTGGTCACATCCATAATAACACCACCCTTGAGCATTTGAGCAAGATTCTTATTGAGTTCGTAACGGTTCTGTTCAGACATGTAAATCTCCTTGATTATAGAATTGTTTGTTTTCGAGGTGTAATTTAAAACATTCGTTGGTCTTCCCCAATATTCAGTTTTTTATTATTTTTATAAGGTCAGTTTAATACCAGATTCTAAATTCAATAAGGTCAGATATGTTCACTTACGATATGTCAAAAGCAGGCGCGAATAGCCTCTACCATTATCTTTACCAATGCATCAAAAAAGATATCGTAAGCGGAAAAATTCTTGCCGAAGAGCAACTCCCCTCTAAACGGAATCTCGCACAGAATCTCGGAATCAGCGTTGTGACGGTCGAAAACGCTTACACACAGCTTTTGGCCGAAGGCTACATCTATTCGCTCCCCAAAAAAGGCTTTTTTGTCGCTGATATTAACGCTACCGCAGAAATTCAACCGGGGTACAAGCGCAAACCAAAACACGCTCGTCGCCTTCCAGAAATTCCTGAAGAATCGGAACACACCAACCCCAAATACATTGCCGACTTTGCAAGCAACGGGTCCGATATCGACGCATTCCCATTTTCCACTTGGGCAAAAATCACACGCGAAGTTCTCTGCGAAAAGCAAAAAGACTTGCTGCAAGTTTCTCCAGGCGTCGGCACTTTAGAGCTTCGCCGTTCTATCGCCAAAATGCTACGCGAATTCAGAAACATCCATGTATCTCCCGAACAAATTGTCATCGGCGCAGGAACAGATTATCTTTACGGCTTACTGGTTCAATTACTGGGCTTCGACAAATGTTATGCCGTTGAAGATCCCGGCTACGGCAAAATTTCAAAGCTCTACAGCCAATACGGAATCAGCGTCAGCTACATTCCTATCGAAGGTGTAAATTTTGTAGATGCATTAAAATCATCAAATGCCGATGTTGTACACATTTCGCCCGCACACCATTTCCCGACAGGGAAAGTCATGCCCGTAGGCGATCGCTATCGCCTGCTCAGCTGGGCCGCCGAATCGCCCAAACGATACATTGTCGAAGATGATTACGACAGCGAATTCCGCATGACCGGAAAGCCGATTCCGGCTTTGCAAAATATCGACGTCACCGAGAAGGTCATATATTTGAACACATTTTCAAAGACGATGACTTCTGCAATTAGGCTCAGTTACATGGTGCTTCCGCCGCACCTTGCCGAAAGATTTCACAACAAGCTATCGTTCTATTCGTGTACAGTTTCGAATCTTGACCAATATGTATTGGCGAAATTTATTGACCTTGGATATTACGAAACGCACATCAATCGCATGCGCAACCTGTATCGTGCAAAGCGGGATGTTTTGCTCTCCGCAATTGACAAAAGCAACCTTTCGAAAGTCGCACGCATTTACGAAGAAGATGCCGGGCTACACTTTATCTTGGAAGTCCATACAAAATACCCGGATGCAGAATTTTGCAACCGGGCTCGTCAAAAGGGTGTCAATATCAAAGCGCTTTCGGAGTATTACTTTAAGGCAACACCATCAGAGCACAAATTTGTTATCAACTATTCTTCTGTTGAAAAAAGCGACATGAAAAAGGCAGTGCAAATACTTGCCGATTTAATTCGCTTTAGTCCAGAATAGCACTTTGCGTTTTACGAATTCAAAAAGTTCCATAATCGCAAGGACAACAATGCCCGTCCACAAAATTCCGGCTACCATGTTGGGGTAATCGGAATAGTCCGCGTAGAATTGCACAAAGTGCCCAAGCCCCGTATTTTCACCGAAGAGTTCCGCAACGGTGAGCATAATAAACGAAAGCCCCATGCCCACGGAAAGCCCTGAGAATATCGACGGAAGGCTTGCCACAAATGCAATTCGCCACAAGTATTCAAACTTGCCAATTCCAATAATGGCGGCATTTCGTTTGTACTTTTCGGGAATTTCGCTTGCGCCTGCAGCCGTGTTCAAGTAGATTGGCCAAAAGGCGGCAATGAAAATGATGAAAGTAGATGACAAGTAAAATGTCGGCAAAATCGCAATGGCATAAGGGATGTAAACGTTCGGCGGAATCGGGGCTGCAAATCTTGAAATAGGCTTAAGCATATTGCTAACCCACGGAACTGATCCCGAAACAATCCCGATGGAAATGCCAGCAACCGCAGCCGCCAAATAAGCAGGGACAAGTTTCAAAAGCGACGACCATGCACTGCGCAAAAGTTCCTCGCGAGAATTGAAAAGAGCTGTCACGATTGCTTTGGGCGACGGGAACAAATATTGGCTGCTCCATTCCGGGCCACAGCTGATAAGAGTCCAGATTCCAAGCAAAAACAGCAGAAAGAGCACTCCCGAAAATTTAGACAGATACTTTATAAAAATTCTCATATACTTGCACCTCCCTGTACAACATGACCCAGTTTTTCAAGAATATCTTTGTGATAAGCCTCTTCGATAGCGGCAATTGTTTGTTGAACTTTTTCATTGCGGAACCATTCGCTACGGCTCTTTTTCACCGGAAAATCTAGCGGGATATCAGCGATAATGCGGCCTGGAGTCGAACCCAACACAATAATTCGACTACCGAGATAAACGGCTTCGCGAATGTCGTGAGTTACAAATAAAGTTGTTATCGGTCGGTCTTTCACGCCACGGCAAAGTTCAAGGACTAAATCTTGAAGGCTTGCACGATTTACAGGATCGAGCGCTCCAAAAGGTTCGTCCAAAAGAAGCGCATCCGCACCAACGCTTAGCGCTCTCGCAATAGCACCACGTTGACGCATACCGCCCGAAAGTTCAAAGGGATATTTATGAAGGCTCCCCGAAAGCCCCACCAAATTCAAGTATTCTTCCGCTAAATGTTTTGCATAGCTGCTTTTGACTTTTTTCGTCTTTTTGATGGCAAGCGAAACATTCTGGAGAAGAGTCATCCAAGGGAAAAGAGTGTAGTCTTGA
>Ga0265300_10004332_pt1 | contig 11338 bp, 8 predicted proteins | sample AusTroGonzalo_MG_FD_193482 | JGI IMG/M metagenome (GOLD analysis project Ga0265300, IMG submission 193482) | Bovine rumen microbial communities from tropical cattle in Woodstock, Queensland, Australia - Gonzalo_03 | ecosystem: Host-associated > Mammals > Digestive system > Stomach > Rumen ... | reverse complement strand
GCGCACCGTCGGCGCCAAGTGGAGCTACCTGCAGAGCCATAAGTTCGGCGCCAACGCCCAGCCGTTCTACGTCATCGTCGACCCCACGACGGCCAAGCCCCTCACAGGCAGCCGCGCCTACGATGAGGACATCAACGGCTATCTGCAGTTCCTGGAGAAAGGACTCTCAAAGTAACGTCATAACGATATCGGACCATCAATGATTGATAAGGAAACACGCGAGCGCATTATTGCGCTGATACACCAAGAGGTGGTGCCAGCCATAGGCTGCACCGAACCAATGGCCGTTGCACTGTGTACGGCAAAGGCTGTCGAGCAGCTTGGCCGTCGACCTGAGAGAATCGAAGCCCGTCTCAGTGCCAACATCCTGAAGAACGCCATGGGTGTAGGCATTCCCGGCACTGGCATGATCGGACTGCCCATCGCCATCGCCCTGGGTGCCCTCATCGGCAAGAGCGAATATCAGTTGGAGGTTCTGAAGGACCTGACGCCCGAGGCTCTTGAGCAAGGCAAGCAGTTTATCAACGAGAAGCGCATCAGTATCGGTCTGAAAGAGGGCCAGTGTGACAAGCTCTACATCGAGGTCACCTGTTCGGCTGCCGGACGCCATGAGACAGCCATCATCGCTGGCAGCCACACGCATTTCGTCGCCGGCGATGCCAGCTACAACCGCACATCGGCGCAGGAAGAGGCCGACGAGATAACTCTCAACATGCGCATGGTCTACGACTTTGCTGCAACAGCCCCGCTCGACGAGATACGCTTCATCGAAGAGGCACGACAACTGAACATGAATGCAGCCCGCGAGGCGCTGAAGGGTAACTACGGACATAATCTGGGCAAAACCATTGACCGGCCGCTGTCAAAGGGCATCTTTGGCAATACCATTTTCTCACACATCATCTCGCGCACAGCCTCGGCCTGCGATGCACGCATGGGTGGCGCCATGATTCCGGTCATGTCCAACTCGGGCAGTGGCAATCAGGGCATCTGTGCCACCAACCCCGTATGCGTCTATGCCAAGGAGAATGAGAACACCGAAGAGGAGCTGCTGCGTGCCCTGATGCTCAGTCACCTCACCTCTATCTATATCAAGCAGTCGCTGGGCAAGCTCTCCGCCCTCTGCGGCTGCGTCGTAGCCTCGATAGGCTCCAGCGTCGGCATTACCTACCTCATGGGCGGCGATTACAACCGTGTCTGTGCATCAGTAAAAAACATGATTGCCAACCTCACAGGCATGATCTGCGACGGTGCCAAGCCCTCGTGCTCGCTCAAGATCACCAGCGGCGTCTCCACCGCCCTGCTTTCAGCCCTGCTTGCTATGGAGGGCAAGTGCGTCACCTCCTCCGAAGGCATCGTCGACGACAGCGTCGACAAATCCATTCACAACCTCACCGCCATCGGTGCCGACGCTATGTGCAAGACCGACGAGCTCGTGCTCGACATCATGACAACCAAGTAACACCTTATTCCTTATATAGATATGGGTTAGAAAAGCAAACAATAAAGATATCACACGCATCATCGAACTGCCGCATCAGGTAGACATGGTACAGTACCATTTCCGTCTAGGCCTTTTCAAACCCCACAAAACCAAGTATAAAGAGCTCGAGGCCCTGTTTGCCGACGACAGCATGCCCGTCTTCGTTTACGACAACGGGCTCCATCGGCTGCAACAATTATCACCCTCAACGTTTGGAAAGGAAACGACAACGCCCAGCAATTCTAAAGGAACATGGGCATGCAAGTACAAAAACAGTATGGTTATCCTTTTGTAATTTACTCATTCTCGTACTATAGACGAATTATATTCTCATACCATAGCAAATAAAAAACTAACTTTTATTTAGAGGATATAAATAAAAAAAGAATCTGTAAAAAAGAGACTTTAAACCATTTATTTGAGATAAAAATTTGAAATAAATACAAAGATATGCATTTCAAAAGCACGACAATTTTACGGATCTTATTATATGTACATAAATAATTTACGTTCGAATGTGATTACATCTAACATACACTAAGAAAATCAAGATGTTTTACTTCCGAAACATAAGTGAGACACCCTTTCAGTCTCACCACTGATGATATTGTCTTATACTGAGATCCGAAATATTCGACCTGACACTACCACAATTTGACGGAATTGCATCTCCATGAGTATTGAAAATTTCTCGTGTCCCCGTAGCGTTTAACGTCGGTTAACAAACAGCCTATTGCGCAGCTACCCGAAAAGCTGTACCTTTGTAGTCGAAAGAAAGGGGAAAGGATGACGAAAACTATGAAGGAAAATTTGGCACTTCCAACTTTTTTTTGTACCTTCGCCCCCCGAAAACTAAATTAAAGAAGAAAAGATGAAAATAGGATTCGACAACGAGAAGTACCTGAAGATTCAGTCGGAACACATTCGCGAACGCATTGCGCAGTTCGACGGTAAGTTGTATATGGAGCTGGGCGGCAAGCTGTTTGACGACCACCACGCCTCGCGCGTGCTGCCTGGTTTCAAGCCCGACTCGAAGCTCCGCATGCTGGGCCAGCTGCGCGACTCGATTGAGATTATCATCGTGGTCAGCGCCAACGACATTGAGAAGAACAAGGTGCGCGCCGACCTGGGCATCACGTACGACGAGGACGTGCTGCGCCTGCGCGCCGAGTTCATGAACCGCCAGTTCATGGTGGGCTCGGTGGTCATCACCCACTACAACGGCCAGCAGGCTGCCGACCAGTTCCGTCACCGTCTGGAGCGCGAGGGTATCAAATCGTACATCCACTACCCCATCGACGGCTATCCGCACAACGTGGAGCTGATAGCCAGCGACGAGGGCTTCGGCAAGAACGACTATGTGGAGACCACACGTCCGCTGGTCATCGTGACGGCTCCCGGACCGGGCAGCGGCAAGATGGCCACCTGCCTGTCGCAGCTCTACAACGAGAACAAGCGCGGCGTGCGTGCCGGCTACGCCAAGTTCGAGACCTTCCCCGTGTGGAACCTGCCGCTGAAGCACCCCGTGAACATTGCCTACGAGGCTGCTACGGCCGACCTGAACGACGTGAACATGATTGACCCGTTCCACCTGGAGGCCTACGGCAAGACGGCCATCAACTACAACCGCGACATCGAGATATTCCCCGTGCTGAACGCCCTGTTCGAGGGCATCTACGGCGAGAATCCCTATAAGTCGCCGACAGACATGGGTGTGAACATGGTGGGCTTCTGCATCTCCGACGACGAGGTGTGCTGCGACGCCTCACGCAACGAGATTATCCGCCGTTTCTACGACGCCACGAACAAGATGGCCAACGGTGCCGACAACGAGAGCGAAGTGAACAAAATCCGCCTGCTGTTCAATCAGGCCAAGATCACGACAGCCTTCCGTCGCACAACGACGGCTGCCTACGAGAAGAAGATTGAGACGGGACTGACGTCTGCCGCCATCGAGCTGGAGGACGGCACCATCATCACCGCTAAGTCATCGCCACTGCTGGGCTGCAGTGCTGCCCTGCTGCTGAACGCCACGAAGTATCTGGCCGGCATCGACCACGAGGCAAAGCTGATTCCGCAGAGTCTCATCGAGCCCGTACAGAAGACGAAGACGGAGTACCTGGGTGCCAAGAACCCGCGTCTGCACACCGACGAGGTGCTGGTGGCACTGAGCGTGGTGAGCCAGAGCGACGAGCGCTGCCGCAAGGCGCTGGAACAGTTGCCCAACCTGCGCGACTGTCAGGTACACTCAACGGTCATGCTCAGCGAGGTTGACCGCAAGATATTCAAGAAGCTGGGATGCGGCGTCACCTGCGACCCGGTGAAGAAGAAGTGAGAAGGTAAGAAGAAAGATGTAAGAAGCATATGAAAAAGTCCGTTTTCACCGCCATGCTGCTGGCCGTCACAATCGGCACATCAGCCCAGAAACCAGCCATTCCGCGCGACGCAGCGCTGGAGGCCAAAGTAGAGAAGAAACTCGCCAGCATGACGCTCGACGAGAAGATAGGCCAAATGCTGGAACTAAACTTCGACGTGATGGGCAAGATGGCTGTCAGCGACGGCAAGCGCCAGTGGGTACTGAACGAGACGATGCTCGACACCATCATCAGCAAATACAAGATTGGCTCCATCCTGAACGCGCCGGGCACGAAAGCCGCTACCGTCAAGCAGTGGCAGGAGTGGATAGGCCTGATTCAGGAGAAGTCGATGAAGTACATCGGCATCCCCGATGTCTACGGACTGGACCAGAATCATGGTGTCACCTATACGCAAGCAGGCACGCTCTTCCCGCAGCCCATCAACTTGGCGGCCTCGTTCAATACGGAGCTGGCTTTCAGCGGGGCTCAGATAACGGCCTACGAGAGCCGTGCAAGCAACTGCCCGTGGGTTTACAATCCCGTGCTCGACCTGGGCCGCGACCCGCGATGGCCACGCATCTGGGAGAGCTTCGGCGAGGACCCCATCGTAAACGCCCGTATGGCTGAGGCCGAGATTAAGGGCTATCAGGGCGACGACCCGAACCACCTGGGACGCTACAACGTGGCCACCAGCGTAAAGCACTACTTTGCCTACGGAGCCCCCTTTACCGGTAAGGACCGTACGCCTGCCTACGTCTCGCCACAGATGCTCCGCGAGAAGTACTTCGAGCCCTTCAAGGCCGCTATCCAGGCGGGAGCGCTGACCATCATGGTCAACTCGGGCAGCATCAACGGAATGCCCGTTCACGCCAGTTACGAGTACCTGACGAAATGGCTCAAGGAGGACCTGCAGTGGGACGGTATGATTGTGACCGACTGGGCAGACATCAATAACCTTTTCAGCCGCGAACACGTGGCCAAGGACAAGAAGGACGCCATCCGACTGGCCATCAACGCCGGCGTTGACATGTCGATGGACCCCTATAGCGTGGACTTCTGCATCCTGCTGAAGGAGCTGGTCACTGAGGGTAAAGTCAGCATGGCGCGCATCGACGATGCCGTACGCCGCATCCTGCGACTGAAGTACCGTCTGAACCTGTTTGACCAGCCTAACACCGGCGGCAAAGGCTACGAGAAATTCGGCTCGAAGGAACACGCCGAGAAAGCCCTGCGTGCTGCAGAGGAGACGGAGGTGCTGCTGAAGAACGAAGGCAACATCCTGCCACTGTCAAAAGAGATGAACGTAAATGGTAACTCCGTCAATCGCAAAATACTCTTGACCGGTCCTAACGCCAACCAGATGCGCTGTCTGAACGGCGGCTGGAGCTACACGTGGCAAGGTTCGAACGCCGAGGACCTGAGCGAGTCCTACAACACCATCTACGAAGCACTCTGCAACAAATACGGCAAAGAGAACGTCACGCTGGAACAGGGCGTCACCTACAACGAGCGCGGCCAGTACTGGGAGGAGAATGCACCGCAGATTGAGAAGGCGGTGACGGCGGCCAAGGAGTGCGACGTCATCATTGCCTGCATCGGCGAGAACAGCTACTGCGAGACACCGGGCAACCTCACCGACCTCTGGCTGTCGGAGAACCAGCGCAATCTGGTGAAGGAACTTGCCAAGACGGGCAAGCCCATTGTCCTCGTACTGAACGAGGGCCGTCCGCGCCTCGTCAGCGACATTGAACCGCTCTGTAAGGCTGTCGTCAATATTCTGCTGCCCGGCAACTACGGCGGCGACGCGCTGGCAAACCTCTTGGCTGGCGACGCGAACTTCTCCGCAAAGATGCCCTACACCTATCCGCGCGAAATCAACTCGCTGAACAACTACGACTACAAGGTCTCTGAGGAAGTGGGAACAATGGCCGGCGCCTACAACTACGACGCAAAGGTCTCGCTGCTGTGGCCCTTCGGCTACGGTCTGAGCTACACAACCTACGAGTACGCTAACCTGAAAGTGGATAAGACACAGTTCACGGCCGACGACGTGCTGACCGTCAGCGTCGATGTCAAGAACACGGGCAATCGTGCCGGCAAGGAGTCGGTGCTGCTATACTCCAGCGACCTCGTGGCTTCGCTGACACCCGACAACCGCCGGCTGCGTCAGTTCACAAAGATAGAGCTGCAGCCCGGCGAGACAAAGACCGTCACCTTCAAGCTGAAAGCCAAGGAGTTGGCCTTCGTCGGAGCCGACGGACGCTGGACACTTGAAGAGGGCGACTTCCTGCTGAAGGTAGCACGGCTCTCAACGAAGACTGCGTGCACAAAGACCAATATCTGGGACGAGCCGAACATTTAACTCAAGCCTGCAAGCCCATTAACCCCATAGCCCCTTAATCCCCCAGCCGCAGCCTGACAACCAGCGGCAGGTGGTCGCTATAGCCGGGCTGATAACGCATACCGTTATAGGTACGTCGCGGACGCCAACCGCCATAGCGCGGCTCCTTTTCCAACAGGAAACGGGGCGCATGTATAAACACTGAATCAACAACACTCACAATAGTGGGGGAGCCGAAGACATGATCGAGGCTTCCCCACTCGCCTTGATAGCGGTAGGTGCCGCGCGCACCATTCTCTCCCCTTGCGTCACGCGTCAGATTGCTCATACCGCAACGCTCTATCTGTTGCAGGGCAGGACTATCGGCAGCGTCATTAAAGTCTCCAGCAACGAGAATACGGGCATCAGGCGACACAGAATGCAGCGAGTCGAGCGACTGGCAGAGCCGACGGGCTACAGCCTGACGAAACGGACGGCTGTAGCTCTCACCACCATAGCGGCTTGGGGCGTGTACGACATAGACGTGCAGCGTGTCACCACTTACTACGCGCCCACGTACATATAATATATCGCGCGTAGGACGCATATTCTCGACAGGTTCCACACGCAAGGAGTAAGCAGTGTCAAGAGCAAACGAGAACGGCTGATAGAGTAGCGCCACATCGACACCGCGAAGGTCAGGCGACTGCGTCATCACATATTCGTAGCCGGCGTTACGCAAAAGTGATCTATGGCACAAATCGTTGAGGCACGAATCATTCTCAACCTCGCATAGAGCCACAAGGTCGGGGACACCATCGTCAACGGTCGACAACAGTTCCTGACCGATGTTATTCAGTTTGCGCCAATAGCGCTTACCGGTCCAATGGCGAACAGCCTCAGGCAGGTACTCTTGGTCCTGCTTGAGGCTGTCGTGACGGGTGTCGAAAAGATTCTCGCAATTCAGTTCAACTAGCGTCAGGAAAGAGGATAGCAACAGGGCTAACATACTTTCTCCAGACGCTTCATGATAGAGAACATGAAGATGGCAGAGACGAGGCAGAGGGCAATGAAGACGGTCCAAACGGCCCAGAGGGGAATGTTACCCCACAGATAGCCGCCTACGCCGACGAGCTTGTTGCCGATAGCGGTAGCCACAAACCAGCCACCCATCATCAGACCCTTATACTTTGGAGGTGCAACCTTCGAAACGAACGAGATGCCCATCGGCGAGAGCAGAAGCTCGGCGAAGGTCAGAATAAGATAGGTGTAGATGAGCAACTGCGGTGTGACATCAGCCATGTGGACAGCTACCTGCTCGCCGTCAGCACCTACAGTCGTCTGAGGCATCGGCAGACCAAACGAGGCAACAGCCATCAGGCAGTAGGCCAGACCGGCAACCACCATACCGTAGGCAATCTTACGCGGAGCTGAGGGCTCCTTACCCTTAGCAGCCAGCGAACCGAAGATGGCCAGCGAAACGGGAGTCAGAGCCACCACGTAGAAGGGGTTGAACTGCTGGAAGATAGGAGCCGAGACGGCCACAATCTCACCCTTGGTAGCGTCGTACTGCAGGAAGAGAAATGCCAATGCGACAGCAATGACAACAGCCGAGATGGCCTTGCCCTTACCCGTTTTCGACTGGAACAGCGAGAACAGCGCATAGACAATGAAAATGATGGCTACAAGGTTCCAAACGTTGAAGGCCATACCCTCGACGCCTGTAGAACTCTTGGCAGTAAACTCATCGGCGAAGTAGGTCAACGACAGACCGTTCTGGTGAAAAGCCATCCAGAAGAAGATAACCACAGCGAAGACGAGGCAGAGAGCCACGATGCGTGCTTTCGTCTCCTCCTTCGACAGTTCCTCAACCTCAGCTTGGGCACCGGCCTTCTTCGTACCGCCCTCAACATGACGGAACGTACCGCGGAAGATATAGTAGATGGCAATCGACAGAATCAGCGAGGCACAGGCCACAGCGAAGGCGAAGTGATAGGAATCATTCACCGAAGTACCGAGATTCTGCTGAGCCCACTCCATAATCTTCACAGCAGCCGTCGGGGCAAACAGGGCACCGATGTTAATAGCCATATAGAAAATAGAAAAACCCGAGTCACGCTGACCGGCATACTTCGGGTCGTTGTAGAGGTCGCCCACCATTACCTGGAGGTTACCTTTGAAAAGTCCCGTTCCCAGTCCGATGAGCACCAATGCTGCAAGCATCACGACCAGCGCCATCGTGTCGCCGCCAAGAGGCACCGACAACAGCAGGTAACCGGCAAACATAATAAGAATGCCGATGGTGACCATACGGCCAAAGCCGAAGCGGTCGGCCAGCCAGCCGCCTACGATGGGAAGGAAGTAAACGAGCATGAGGAAATCGCTGTAGATTTCTCCTGCCCAGCCGGCATCGAGGCCGTAGTTAGCACGCAAAAACAATGCGAAGACAGCGAGCATGGTGTAGTAACCGAAGCGCTCGCCAGTGTTGGCCAGTGCCAACGCGTAAAGTCCTTTAGGTTGGTTTTCAAACATGATTAAAAGTATTTAAGTTATTAATAGTCAATTACTTTATCTTGGAGTTTTTGGTTCGCATCACATCAAAGAGGTACGACAGCTTGATGATGATGCTCTGTTGGTTGGATATAGCGAAGTAGTCGCGTTTGGTGTTGCCGTAGAGGTTGCCCAGACCATAGTAGTAGCGTCCCTCCAACATGAAGTGTCCCACCTTAGGATGAGAGAACTCCAGTCCGACACCGCCGGCAATACCGTAGTCCAGATTATTCTCGACAGCCATCGTGTCCTGCGCATAGACGGACGACGTACGGTCGTTGACGTTGCGGTTAGCTATCTCGAAATTCTTCTTGGTGCTCTCACTCTGCAGGAAGCCCACCTGCGGACCTACCTGGAAGAAGAACTGGAAACCGCGACGCTCACGTCCCCACCCCAATCGTGCTAAGACAGGAACCTGCAGATAGGTCAGCCGACGCTCATAACGCTCCGGCTCATCGGCATCGATTCGCATCACCGGCTGGTCGTTAATATCCCAGATACGCTCTTTCCAGCCTGTCTCGGAGAGGTTCACTTCAGCCACGACGGCACAGACGCTGTTAAAGTATTTCTCACCAGTATAGCGCAGCGTCAGTCCAAGGGTCTTTCCCATCAGTTGGCTCTGAGGCACCCTCGGCTGAAAGTTAACGCTGGTCATCGTCATACCGGCACTGCCGCCGACAGCCAATTCGTTACGATACTCGCCAACTTGCGCCACTGCGTGGCTTAATGATAAATGACAAATGATAAATGATAAACTTATCACCTTCATCCATCTGTTTCCACGATTACATATAATCATTTTCAAATTCTCAATTATCAATTGTCTATTATCAATTGTCAATTAGGCCTATAGCCCGTCAACAATTTCCACCCGCTGCTCGGGCAGGTAGTGAACCAACTGCAGCGTGCGGTTGCGCAAGCCTCCGTTGCCGATACGCTCAAAACGCAAAGGCGTCTGAACCGGCGCATAACTCGACTGGCCGGCCACACCATAGAAATCTTTTCCCATACGGTCCAGTCCCTTGAGGAAGAACATCGCATGATCGAAGCCTGTCAGCGCAAAACGGGGCAGCATCTGCTGCATGTCTGCATGGAAGTTCCAACGGTACTTCTGCTGCAAGCGCTGCGTGGCCGTCGATGACAGATTGGTGTAGAAAGGAGCCGGCACATAGACGTTATAACGATAGAACTGCTCCAGATAGAGTCGCGTGTAGCCCAACCATTCGGTATAGCCGAAGATGCAGATATCGAGATTGGGATGCACGGCACGCAGACCGTTCAGCTTAGCCAGTGCCACACCAAGTTCCTGATGGCGACCGGTGTTCAGGACAACCACATTACGCTTCTCAGCACTAAAAGCCTTATAGAAGGCATCCTCGCCCGACTTCAGGTTTGTGAGATTATAGCTCAGTCCGCGCTCTTCCAGTTTGCGGCGCAAGCCGAAAGTAAAGTTCCCTTTCTTGCTGGTGGAGTCATTACAGTCAATGATTACAGGATGATAGTCCTGAAACTGAGATATAAAGGCGCTGATGCTGCGGGTATTGAAATCATTCGCATTCTGATACACCTGATAGATGTTCTGGTTGGTGTAGAGCGCCGGCGCCGTGATGGAGAACGGGATAAGCAGCTTGATGTCGTGCGCCTCGACGAATTCTGACAGAGGACGTACCTGACGCGAATAGAGCGGACCGATAATCAGGTCGCACTTGGCAGCAGCCGGGTCTTTCAGCACATCTTTGATGTTGCAGTCCTCTGGCGTGTTCCATGCGTGTACATCAACGGACAGTCCGCTTTTCTTCAGACTGTCGCAGGCCATAAGCACGCCGCGGTAGTACTCCACCATACGACGTCCGTCGCCGTTATCATCGTGTAACGGCAACATGACACCCAGCCGGATAGTCTTGGCACCAACGCCCTGAATGACCAGAAAAGCCAGCATCAAGGCAATAAAATAGCGCTTTCTTAGGTTCATATCTATAGAAAATCATGTTTCGCGCCACAAAAGTACAAAAAAAACGCGGCTAAATCAACATTATTCACTAATTTTGCACTTTAAACAAGAAGAAAATGACAAAAAAGCAGATATTCGGCCTCTTTTTGGCTACATTTTGCGCGATGACGGCCTTCGCACAGGATGACGAAAAGCCCAAGGTGTCTCCTATGGCCTACTACCTCGACAAGGAACAGCAGTGGACGGAGGCGACAACCATCAGCGACGGCGAGGCTCCGCTGGAGGTAACCTTCCGCGCTAACCCGACGAACATGGGCAGCCACACGCCGAGCTACGAATGGCACTTCCACAAGCAGAGCGCTCACGAAGAGGACGACAAGGGCGACTTCCTGGTACGTTACGAGGAGGAGACGACCTACCGTTTCGTTGAGTCGGGCACGTTCGACGTGACGCTCATCTGCCGTCTTTCCGACACGGGCGAGCTGGTCGACTCAGCTACCGTCGTCGTCGCCATCAGCGAGAGCCGCCTGGAGTTTCCCAACGCCTTTTCTCCCAACAACGACGGTGTTAACGAGAAATATGGCGCCAAGGGCGTCAACGACCCCGACAGTCCCGGTCACTGGAAGAGCATCGTCGAGTTTCACGCCTACATTTTCAACCGCTGGGGACAGAAGCTC
>Ga0265300_10004329_pt1 | contig 11345 bp, 10 predicted proteins | sample AusTroGonzalo_MG_FD_193482 | JGI IMG/M metagenome (GOLD analysis project Ga0265300, IMG submission 193482) | Bovine rumen microbial communities from tropical cattle in Woodstock, Queensland, Australia - Gonzalo_03 | ecosystem: Host-associated > Mammals > Digestive system > Stomach > Rumen ... | reverse complement strand
CAGAATCACTTATCAGTAGAAAATACTAAAATTAATTTTTTTTCATTTAAAATACAATCACCATTCATAAACAAATCAAGATTCGTTGATCCTAAAATTCAAAAAAAATCCTCCATAAACGACTTATAATTAGAGACCTGTCTCTCTGTCCTTTTTAATTTTTCAGCATCACTTAATTCCATAGAATTAAAAAGTTGCTTCATAGTAGAAACAGAATCAAGCTTAGTTTTAATATTTTTCATATTAGGCATGGGGATTTTCTAACATTCAGAATAAAAACTACAATTTTTGTTGTAACAAAAAAATCTCATTTTTCAAGACTTTTTTGAAAAAACAAAAAAACAATATAACTAACTGTAGTCTTTCATTCCCCATACCTAACGAATTTGAGTTTTTATAGTTTAGACCTAAGGATTTCAACTAAATTCCTCAGAGCGACTATAAGACTATTCGTCAAGTTTATCATAAATCCCTTAAAAGAAACAACTTCAAAGTTTGATATAGATCAACAATCATCAGTAAACCTAACCAAAAATCTCTGAGAGTTTATATTAAGAGAGACGTCACAAGTATTGTCATCAGTTTGCATAAATATTGCTTCAATTCATTCCAAATTTATTACCCTACATGCAGAAAATTCACTATTCAATACCTTATTTTCAAACATAGTAAAGTAAAAACTTAAAATATAAAACCTCAACAATCTCATGACAGACGTATTATTATTTTTAACACAAACAAAAACAATAGAAAAGTCGTTGGATTTTTTATGGAAAAATCGTCTTGATTTTTTTAGTAAAAACGTTAAATATTTTTTTGTTATTTTATACTTAAATAAAGAGATATGAGGAAAAACAATTTCGACATTACTGTTAAAAATCTATTAAAACATAAAAATAAATTAATTTGAATAGAAAAAATTAAAGAAATTATCAAAAATATAATGGATAGTGATTATTCAGAAAACAAAGCATACAAAATCATACATCAGTTAAAAAATAGATGATATCTCGTAAATTTAAAAAAAAGTATTTTCTTAGTAAAAGATCCTGACAAGGAATATAGCGAAGATCAATTGTTGGAAAATTTCTACCGAGAAATACTCAAAAAACACTGCAAAGATTTCACAGAATGAAAACGATATATCTGATGATTAAAAGCACTTGAATTAAATTTAACGAATTACGATATCCCAGAAGAAATATTAGTTGTTAACGAAAAAAAACAATCAAATGAAACCATAATCTTTTCTAAACAGATAATTTTAAAGACATACGAATCTGATAAAAAAAGTTTATTCAATATTTTTAACAAATTCACAAAAAAGATCTATATTTGAAAAAATGTTTTCCCTATAGCAAATACAGAACTTGCTATGTTAGAAAGTTTATACAACACATCAATAATAAACAAATGATACATCGAGGAAATTATCAAAAAAATATTAAGAAAACAAAGGAAAACATTAAATTATGAAGTTTTTGAGCAAGTTTTAAGAAATAACAAGCATCATTCAAGTGTAAATAGATTATACAAGCTGTCCTTATGAATAGATCCTGAAATTTCAGAAAAATTAAAAACATTAATCAAAAAATTTAGCTACTTCATTAACTAATAACATTATTTACTCGATTTTATAAAGGTAATACCTCAAGATTTTCAAGTAATAAACAACATAATAAATCAAATAAAAAACAATCATAGAAATAACCGTTGGCTTGTAGTAAATATTCAAATCATTTGAGATTGGCTATCTACTCTTAAATATTCAATAAAAAATCTAAATAAACTATAAAAGACCAAAAATACTGATGAATTTAGTCATATTTTAATATTTTTTTGTTTAATTTGTTTTAAAGAGACAAGAAATATAAACAAAAACAGTACAAATCATTCAAAGAAAATCGAAATAAAATTAGTATTAACTCTTAGAAATGAATCAACCTTTGGATATACATGGAAAATATTCAAATTTGTTAATAATGATACTACATTATCAGAAAATCACCAAAATCATTCAGGGACCACCAATCAATACAACTCCTGATTTAAATAATTACCAAATCTTCACAAAATTATACCGATGGGGACAATAAATACTATGCAATCTAAAAATAAAATAAAATCTTTCCACTCTAGCTTTTTAATTTTAAATAAGAAAAATAATGACAAAATTACTCAAATCATTCAACCAAAAAAAGACATACCACCATGCCAAACCTTTATTATTTCACATGGATTTTGAGAAAAATAATCCCATTCATAAATAAAGACCTCTCACAATCTTCCACCGATCAACACTCAAATTATTAGTGCTATCATTAAATCATCAATATTTTTTCTCAAAAAATCCTGTAATTTTGGATATCTTGAAAGTATTTTAGATTTTCACAACAAATACAAAAAAATATATGTAATTACAAATCAAACCAAATAAAAGATACCATACCAATATATATTTTTACCAAATATCGAAAATGCAACCATTAAAGAAACAATACATAAATAACAAAAATATACAAAAAAGAATCATAGTTTCAACTTTTTATTAAAAAATTACAAAATATTTAACATTAATTATTCATCAATTGAATTATATCATATTTGTTACCAAAAAAATAATCATATTTATTTTGTAAAATATTATAATAATACTTTACTTGAGACTCCATTTTATCATAAGCATTATATGTAATTCTGGCTTCTACAGAACATTTTTCATTTTCAATCGATGAAAAAAGATATTTCTCCATTTTAGCAGCATCAAAATCTTTTAAAGCCAATGAAAAATTTTTATCGACTGCTTCTTTAAGATCATCACATTTTGTCTTATTTTGAACTTGATTTTGTTTTACAGTAGCTAAATAAGAAATAAATGCATTTGCATTATTCAACACATTTTGAGTTTTACTTAAAAAATTATTTAAAGATAATTCAGGATTTATTGATTTTTTCAAATATTGAATTACATCAACATCCGCATAATATTTCATATTTTGCAACAAAGAGGAATAAGAATTCATAATTTGATCATCAGCATTTCACATTCATATCTCAATATGTACACTCAAAAAAAGTGGCGTAACTCCATAATATTTAAGTAATTCCATATCTGTAACGGAATCATCTATATTTTGAGAATAAGTCACACAAGAAAAACAAGAAATAAAAACCACAAATATCACTAATAAATAATAAATTATTTTTTTCATATTTCACAGATAAAAAACTAAATTTGATTTACGATTTCTGCCATAGGAAGGAACATAGCTAAAACAACACATCATATAATACTTGCAATAAATATCATCAAAACTGGCTCTAATGCCTGCATCATTATATCTATTCTATTCTCCAATTGTGTTTTATAAAAATGTGAAATCTTTGCCAAAACAGATTTTGTTGTTCAAGTACTTTCTCAAACATGAATAATTTGAATCAATATAGCATCAAACAACTTTGATCATTCCATTCATTCATAAATTGAAAATCATGACTCCAAATCTTTCCTAATTTCCAATACTTTTTTCTTATACTGATAATTCGTAAATATATTTCATATCAATTGCAAAGATACTACAGGGTTCATTCATGCTGAATAAAATTGAGACAATTGTTTTGCAAATTTATATTGATAATTTCACTTTATTACAGGAGAAACAACAGGCATCGTTATAGTTAAATTATCTATAAATATTTTAAATGTCAAAAGTTTACGATAAGCAAAAACAAACAGAGATATAACTAAAACTATACCTAAAATTAAATATTTCCAATAAGCTATAAACCACTCAGCAACTCTCATCATTGCTAACGTTATTCATGGCAATGCAGACTTGTCTTGGAAAAGACCTGTAATATTTGGCAATACACTAATATCAATATACAATGCAGCACCTATTGACCCAAAAAACAAAATTACCGGATATAATAATGCTTTCTTCAACTTTCATGAAATTTCACTTGATTGTTCCAAATTATCAGCAATATCGTTTAAAGTATCAACCAAATTTCAAGCCAATTGAGACGCCCTAACCAATTCAACTTCATCCTGCTGAAAAAAATAAGAATGAAATTCCATAGCTTCAGCCAAATCCATTCATTGACTCAATTTATCAATAAGATCCTGTAAAATAATACGCATTCACCTGTGTTCCTCGGATATCAATAAAGCATTTAAAGCATCAATCATACCTAATCATGCTTTCTGAGATACAGAAAACAATCTATAAAAGTTTGTCTTATTTTTCAATCAAGGTTTATTAATCTTTGCCTCTAATTTGTCAAAGAATCACATCTGTCTATCAGAAACATTAACCATTTTTTATTTTTGTTTTTAAAATATAAATTAAATATCTTTGATTTTTACGAATTTATAAGCTTCATCAAGATCTATAATTCACCTAATTACCTTAAATATTCAATCCCTTTCCAAATTAATCATTCAATTCTGCAAAGCAACCTGCTCTATTTCCATATTTGAACGTCATTCCATCAACATTTTCTTAATTTCATCGTTATAATCCATAAGCTCAAACAATCAAATTCTTCACTTATATCACGATCATCAACAAACAGGACAAGTTTCTCAATTAACTTTTCACGTTCACTTCATCATCTTTCATTCTATCATAAATTTTGCCCATTGCTCTTTGGTAACTCATCTATCATGCAACTCTTTTTTCAATAATTCCTTATCAAAGTTCATAAATGCTCTTTTGGCGTGTCTCCATCTTATATCATTTTTAATATCCATTTCCGTACAACAATTTGTACAATTTTTCCTTGCCAACCTCTGAGCAATTACAAGATTAAATGTTCATGCTACCATATACGCTTTTGCTCACAAATTAAGTACTCTACTAATAGTTTCTACAGCAGAATTAGTATGGATTGTACTAAATACCAAGTGTCATGTCAATGCAGCTTCCATAGCCATTTCCAAAGTTTCAGCATCACGAATCTCTCACACCATTATTATATCTGGATCTTGCCTCAATGCTGATCTCAATCAACTAGCAAAAGTAAATCAAACATCAGATCTTACCTGAGATTGATTCAATCATTCCATTTTATTTTCTACTGGATCTTCAAATGTTGTAATATTTACTTCTGGTTTATTTATATAATTTAAACAAGCATATAGTGTTGCTGTTTTTCATGATCATGTAGGTCATGTATTCAGTAAGATTCAGTTTGGATATGCAAGTTCATTAAAAATAATCCTTTTATTACGTCATTCCAATCAAAGTTCCTCCAATTGTGGAGTTTTTTTTGATTTATCCACAATACGCATTACCAATTTTTCTCACCAAACTGTAGGTAAAGTATTTGCCCTTAGGTCTAATTCTTTTCAAGTCAAAGTAATATTCGATACTCTAGCATCCTGAGGTACCCTTTTTTCATCAGGTCTCATTTGTCCAGATTCTATTTTAAATTTTGAGATAATACTTTCGTGTAATGTTTTTGGATACTGAACTAATTCTTGTAATAATCAATCTATCCTAATCCTAATTCTTGAATAATTTTCCATAGGTTCAATATGAATATCTGATGCTCATTCTTCTACAGAAATTGTTAAAAGATTATCAAAAATAGATACAACATCAGATTGTAATATCGCATTATCTAAGGCTTTTTTGTATGTTATTGTATTTTCAAACATATATTCAATAAAATATCAGATAAATATCCACACATAATTATAATCAAAAACTTTTTAAATGTCTAAAAAATTACAAACTTTCAACTAATACAGATTGACTTTTTAAAAAAATATTTTGTATAATTAGATTATCACAAAAAACCAAGGTCTCATCGACCTTGATTTTTATCTAAAAAATATCCAAAATTATTAATTCTTAATTTTTAATTCTTAATTATATCTTTCCCCATATACTCCCTTAATACTTGTGGAACCACAATATTTCAATCTTTATCTTGATAATTTTCAATCAATGAAATCAAAACTCTAGGAGTAGCTATTGCTGTATTATTCATTGTGAAACAATATTTTATCTTTCATTCACTATCACGATAACGAAGATTTAATCTACGAGCTTGGAAATCCAAAAATGCCGTTACAGAATGTGTTTCTCCATAAGAATTACGAGATGGCATCCAACATTCCAAATCTTGTGAATTATATTTTCAGATTGCCATATCTCATGAACAAAGTTGAAGCACACGATAAGGCAATTTAAGATCATCTAGAACTTCCATAGAATTGTGCAAAATTTCAAAATAATATTTATCTGACATTTCTTCATCAGCTGGCAAAATTATAACTTGCTCAACTTTATTGAATTGATGAACTCTGTACAATCCAGCAGTATCCTTTCCATATGTTCCAGCCTCACGACGAAAACATGCAGAATATCCACAGTATTTTTTTGGCAATTCATTTTCTTCCAAAATTTCATTCATGTGATAAGCTGTCACAGGTATCTCAGAAGTACCAATTAGCCACTGATTATCTCTCTCCATCCAATAAGCATCTTCCTCTCCTCCTGGAAAATATCCAGTTCATTGTAAACATTCAGGATTTACGATATTTGGCACATTCATTGGAATAAATCATTTTTTTACTAATTTCTTCAATGTATACTGCAAAACGGCCTGTTCTAAAAGCATTCCATCTCATTTCAAGAAATAACTTCTTGATCATCAAAGCTTAACTCCTCTATCAATATCTACCATATCATGATTTTTCATCAAGGTAATATGATCCAATGGCTCAAAATCAAATTTTGTAGGCTCTCAATGAACTTCTCAAACTACATTTTCAGTTTCATCTTTTCAAATTGGTACGTTTGGATGAAGACCAGTATTTGGCATCTTCAAAAGCGTTAAATTAAGTTCCTTTACAAGCTCTTGATATTCAGTATCTTTAGCCTGAATTTCTCATTTCAAAGCCTTTGCTTCTTCATATTTTTTCTCCTCACCAAACTTTTTCTGCTGAAATTTCAAATCATCAATTTCTTTTTGCAACTGTTTTCTCAAATCATCTTTTTGAATCACAGCATCTACATCAATTTCAATATTCTTTGCAGCACAAATTTTCTTGTACCCATCTACATTTTCACGAACTTTATTTAAATCAATCATTTAAATTGATAAAAAATATAAAACAACAAATTGAAATTTATATATTTTTTTTTAGTTTTCAACAAAAAAACTTTATTTCAAATAATAAATATGAAATCAAAAAAAGTAGTCAACAAAAAAAAACAACATAATCAAAAATAACAACAATTATTAATTCTTAATTTTTAATTTTTAATTATTAATTTCTCCCCTCCTACCTACGAAATGGACAAAAGAAATATTTTGTATTGAAATCTGAAATTTTAATCTCATAATGTACACATGAAAACATTATGTTATCAGAATAATAAAAAATAATCATTTTACAATAGAAAATTAAAAAAAATGGAATGAAATTCACAAATCATCTTAATTTGAATTTTAATTTGAACATTTATCGGTTATTTAATAGCAAGATTATTATTTTGAGTTCAACTTAGATGACAAAGAAAAAACGCTATTGAAAGATCAAAACATGTGCTTATGTGACAAGTAAACGAAAAGATAGCACCAATTTTGCCAGGGTTTCCTTACAATTACAAAGATTTAGTCTTTATCTGAAAAGGAATTGATTATGTAGTTTTTGATTGACTTTCCACAGGATATTTGAAACAAGTAGTATTTCTGGAAATAAAAAGCGGAAATTCATTACTAAACAAAAATGAAATAATGATAAAAGACTGCTTGGATAGAAAAAAAGTATATTACGAAATTTTAAGAATGAGAAAATAAGAAGCTACTATACAATAAAATTTCACACTAATTCATATATTATATAACTTTTTTTCAAAAATGGTTGATAAAATACATCCATTTTTTTTATATTTTTGATTTTTCGTTATTTTAGGAATATAATTGGAGTAACAGAATGACTTATATTAAGGCTCTACTACACATAATCTGTATGCAGATTATAAAACCTTATAATTAGGTCATTATGTTAGAGGTATTCCTCTTTAAAACTATCCAGATCCGTTATCCAACAAGGTCGGATAGAAGCCCACAGAGAGCTTCGGATCCTTTATATAATCAACATAAAGTGTCTGAAATTCAAAAGGTTTAAATTGGTTATATGAAACCAAGCCGGAGCTCTTTGCTAAAAGCCATTGGTATGCCAGTGGCTTTTTCTTTTTAGAAAAATCCAGCATGTTTCCATGTCTGGATTTTTTCTCAAAAAAATTTTTTACTCCATTCTAATAATTCCCTGCAATCTACTTGAAATTCTATCTTTTCACATTACTTTCATCACTGAAAACAAATCTGGAGTTCTCTTGGATGCACAAAGTGCTAATCTCAAAAACATTGCTAAATCTCAAACTTTTCAAATATATCATCATTCTTTAAATTCAGCATTATTTGCTGCAAAACCATATTTTTTTCCAATTTGTTTCAATTGCTCAAACCACTCCTCTGTCGACATATTAAAGTCCAAAGCATTCAAATATTCTCAGATAAAATCTTTCATCACATGCATATCAAAATCTCCAAATCAATTAATCTTTCCATCTTCAGATTTTGCTCGTAATTCATCATTTTTTATCAATTTCTCCCATTCAGAATCAAAGAAAAATCTCAATTGTGTATCTACATCTTTAAATGTATAAAATCTCTTTGGATCTTTTTCTGTATGTCTTTCAATATTCAAAGCATTTCTTGCATAATCCATATCTGATTTTATCAAATCAGCCAAATCTGTATCATATTTTTCAGCTCGAGTTAATCATTGTTTGAGCAATTGATCTGTAGAAATTCTAGACAAATAAGCATTGTTTACTTGTTCCATCTTTACCAAATCAATCAAAGCTCACGATTTATTCATATTTTCAAGTGCAAATTCACGATCCAACAACGTCTTGTCTAAATTTTCTTTTTGCCACTCTTCAAAACCTGAATCCATAATTGTATAAAGATAATCCAAAATTCATTGAACAGCAAAACCATTTTGCAAAAGGTATTCTACATTTGCTTCAGGATCTTTTCTCTTTGAAATTTTTCTCTTTTTTCCAGTTTCTTCATCTACTTTCAAAATTTGTGCTAAATGACAATATTTTGGTGCTGGTAAATCAAATGCTTGGAAAAGCTGCAAATGCAAAGGCACAGAAGTTAGCCATTCCTCAGCCCTGATTATATGAGTCACTTTCATCAAAGTATCATCAGTAATGTGAGCCAAATGATATGTTGGCAATCCATCAGATTTCAAAAGTACGATATCATTGTAATTATCTCACATACTAACTTTTCATCTCAAAATATCTTCAAAAACAATTTTTTTATTAGCATCTCCATGAGATCTAAATCTGACAATATAATCAGGATTTTGCTTTACCATATCAACTAATTCATCCACAGTTTTATTTCTGTATATCGAATAATTTCCATAAATTCATGGCATAATTTTTGCTAATTCTTGCTGAGACCTAATTTTTTCAATCTCTTCTGTAGTCATCCAACATGGATAAGCCAATCATTTAGCGACAAGATGTTTAGCAAATACACGATAAAAATATTTTCTTTGGCTTTGTGTATATGGCCCATATTGTCATACATCTTCTCAGTTCTCTCACAAATTTCATTCATCAAAACCAATACCAAAATTTTTCAAAGCTTTTAGCAAAAATTCAGCTCATCACTCAATTTGTCTTTTTTGATCAGTATCTTCAATTCTCAATATAAATGTTCAATTATTTTGTTTTGCAAATCTCCAAGATGTAAAACATGAAAACAATCATCCAATATGCAAATATCCAGTTGGACTTGGTGCAAATCTTGTACAAACTCATTGCCTTTCAGGAAATTTATTTTGCAAATCAGCGATAGTTTCTTTTACATCAGGAAACATCAATTCTGCTAAATCATTCCATGTAGCCATAATAACAAATTTTAATCAATATAAAAAACTTTTCTCAATCTTGTTTTATCAATTATAAATTGATTTTCAATAGAAAGGATGCAAATATGGAAGAAATTTTTCCATTTGACTTCACTTCTATAATACCTATTATGAACAATTGTTTAATTAAAATAAAAAGTATGAAATACGAATACATTACTCAACCTGATTGAATATATATGACAGATGACGACTGAAATATTTTAGCAGAAATTACTTTTGAACAAATCGATGATAAAACTTACGACATCGACCATACTTTCGTCGATAAATCAATAAGATGACAAGGAATAGCAGACGAATTAGTAGAAAAAGCTGTAGATTATATCCAATCGCAATGATTTTCTGTGACTGCATCCTGTCCTTTTGCAAAAAGATGGCTAAAAAAACACTAAATTTTCTCACATTTTTTTTGCATTTTTTTGATTTTTTGATTATAATAGAGTTGAATTTTATTTCTAACTTATTTTTTCATGGTTGAAAAATTAGATAATACAAGTTTTACTACAAAAAGAGAATATCCGGAGACTAACGAAGAAACTAATATTACTAATTCTCATGATAATAATAATTTTGAAGAAGGAGAGGGAAAAACAAAAAAAATTGAACAAGAAAAAGAAAAAGATGAGCAAATAAATAAATTAAAAGAATTATTGTTTGATAAAAATAAAGAAGATATACTTACAAATTTTTTTGAATTAAAACAAAAAACATTGGATGAACTAGAAAAACTTTGAGAATATACAGAAATATCTGCTGATAATCTAACATTTTTAAATAATAAAGAATATATAAAAGAAACACAAAAATGACATAAAGAATTATTTGAAAAACTTAAAAAATTTAGAATAAAATTTAATGAAATTAAAAATAATCTTAATGAAGAGAATATCGAAAATATAATAAATTTCAAAAAAGAATTCGAGCCACATAAAATAGCTAGTAGATTAAAAAAATTGAAAAAATATGAACAATGAGAATATATAAACTTTACAAATTGAATACATTTTGAACTTTGTAAATGAGATGAAGCAAAAATTCCACCAGAAGTAAAAATATGAACAAATGATTTTTTTCTAAAAACACATATAGAAAAAAACACAAAAAAATATTTAGAGTATGTAGATTCTTTAATTGAAGCTAGAACACTTTTTCAAAAAAAATATGAATGAAAAAATATTAAATATTGTTGCCGTTCAACACGACTTGCTAATAGAAAATTTATTGAAACTTATGAAGAGATAAGAAAAAAAAGAAAAAAATCTGAGTGAAAAGAGTATCAAAAATCGAATAGACTAAAAGTATTGGAACAAACACAATGTGCTGAAGTATACAGTACAGTAAAAACTAATAGTAATCCTATAAAATT
>Ga0265300_10004328_pt1 | contig 11347 bp, 11 predicted proteins | sample AusTroGonzalo_MG_FD_193482 | JGI IMG/M metagenome (GOLD analysis project Ga0265300, IMG submission 193482) | Bovine rumen microbial communities from tropical cattle in Woodstock, Queensland, Australia - Gonzalo_03 | ecosystem: Host-associated > Mammals > Digestive system > Stomach > Rumen ... | reverse complement strand
CATTCGCGTATTTGCAAGTTTTAATTGATCTGTCAGAAGGTCGATTTTTTCATTTTCCGGAGTTTCATCTAAAATAATTCTATTAATCGCCTCCTGATTACGTCTTTTTATCAGTGATTTTTCTTGCTCTCTTTGCTTTTTCTTAGATCTTGGATTGCCCCAATCATCATCGTCCCAAGAGTTTGAATAGTCGTCATCATCCCAAGAGGATGTTTTTCGGTAAGAAGAATCGTAATCATCTTCATCATCCCAAGAGGAAGTTTTTCGGTAAGAAGAATCGTAGTCGTCTTCGTCATCATTCCAGGAAGAAGTTTTTCGGTAAGAAGAATCGTAATCATCTTCGTCATCCCAAGAGGATGTTTTTCGGTAAGAAGAATCGTAATCATCTTCGTCGTTCCAAGAAGAAGTTTTTCGGTAAGAAGAATCGTAATCGTCGTCATCATCCCAAGAGGAAGTTTTTCGGTAAGAAGAATTGTAATCATCTTCGTCGTCCCAAGAGGAAGTTTTTCGGTAAGAAGAGTTGTAATCGTCTTCGTCATCATTCCAGGAAGAAGTTTTTCGGTAAGAAGAATCGTAATCGTCTTCGTCATTCCAGGAATCGCGTGTTGAACTCCACGAATCGAAATCTTCATTTTCATCATTAAATTCGTATCTTGCGTTGGAATTTTGTTCCAAAATTATCAGACTGAAAACTAAAGCTAAAATTTTTTTCATTTCATTCTCCTAAAAATGGTACGCATGAATCTTGTTATCTGCCAGATCCTGAATCATTTCTAAAGGTTTATTTTCTTTTACCTGTCTCACCGGAATTGTTGACATTTTAGGCTGTTGCGAATCAGTATTTTTTTTGGATTTAATGTAAATATCCTTGTTATTGTTTTTTATTACTCTACGGATTTTTTTAATCGTTGGTTTAGTATTCCGGTTCGGATGTTGTTTAGGCAATGTCGAATAACTGTTTTCAATTTCTTCTTGATCGATAAGATTATTAAGGATTGACTGAGATTTTTCTTGCTTTAATGGTTGCTGAGGTTCGATATCGTATGAGTTTAATGATTCCTGTATTTGTGGCTCTTCAGATTGCGCAAATTGTTGGAAGGAATTGATGTTATACGGTGTTTGCATCTCAAATAATTGAGGAGGAGCAACATAATAAGGTATTTGCGCTCCGAATTGAGGTAGTAAATTAACATTGTTCGGTATTTGCGATTCCATCATTTGTATAGGTTGTTGATATGTATCCATCAGAACATTATTAACAACTTCTCCGACATTTCCCTGTATATTTGTTAAATTATTTTCTGTATCTTCTTCCATATTTTCTTCGTTTTGAAATTCTACGTTTTGATCATTTTCGAAGTTTTGAATGAGAGTACCATTATTAACTTCTTCGATATTCTCTTCTTGTGTGTCCATTAAGTCATTTTCTTCGTTTTCTACTTTTTCAAGCTGATCATTTTCGGAGTTTTGGTCATAATCATCGTTATTTTCTATGGATTCTTCTGGTACATCCTCGAGATTTGACAGAGTCGGTTCTTGCTCGGAATAATTAATTTGGTCGTATGAATCTTGCGGATTATTCAGATTCGCGCTGTCATCTGATAAAATCACGGATGGCAGGGAATCCTGTTCGGCAACAGCAGGACCTCTTTGATTTTGGTTGTTGTAGTTATTCATCATTCCGTATTCGTTCTGATTATCTCTGGAATTGTATAGTGTGGTGCCTAGAACACCCAAAGCTGCTCCGCCCACGACTCCACCTAAAATCCCTCCCCAGGATGTGCCTTCTGAACTGCTATTATACGTTTGATTGACTGTTCCGTTGTAAACAGTTCCGTTATTTATCAGACTTCCGCCTGAATTTTGGTTAAATGATCCATTATTCATGAAATCATCACCTAATAAATTAATCGTATCTGACGGTGGAAGTTGTCCATTGATTGGAACGACAGCCAAATTTGGATTAAATTGCCCATTGTTTAAAGTTCCGTTTGATTGATTTTCTTGAGAAAATTGTTCATTGTCTTGTGTTTCATCTGATTGATCATTTGAGTCTTCATCTTCTGTCGATTGCTCAGGGGTCTGTGTTTCCGCAGTTTGAGGAGTTTGTTGAGTTATAAGCGATGTATTATTTTGGTTTGTTGTAGTTTCAGTTGTACTAGGTGTTTGTCCGTTATTTGTGTTGAAAGGAAGAACTGTAGCCGGTTGAGGGGTTTCTGCTGATTCGGAGTTCACATCGCTTTCATCTTCGTTATCTTCATCAGATGATTCAGTACTGCTACTTGGTTGATTTTCGATGTTTTCTTCTGTCAATTCAGTCTCAGTGATATCGTCCTTTTTTGGATTTTTACCTTTTTTGTTTCCCTGTTTATTATGATTAGAGCTATTATTGCTGTGATTTATTTTTTCGTCTTCATCAAATAAATTTTCTGTCACGATTTCATTGTTATCAAACTTTAAATATAAGCTAGGATACTCTCTTCTTTCATTTATTCGTTTTAAAGCTCTAAGTAATTCCAAATCAGATCCGACAAAATCGTCGATTTTTATTTTTATTTTGTTATCTATATATGAATTTTTTCCCAGAAACTTAAATAAATTATATAAAGTAATTCCGTAATTTCGTTCGTGCCTTTCAAATTCTTTCTCATCACGTTCGGCGTTTTCTTTATTCGAGACATTTCTTCCAGCCTCTACGTGTTCTAACGTGAAGAAAAAGAAAAAAAACTGCAACAATAAAAATAAATATCTCATAATCTATCTCTTTTTACATTGTATCCAAGAATTGTTAAAATTTCGTAAGTTTTCCAAACTTTTGGAGGTCGAGAATGAAAATCACAATTTTGGGATGTGGATCATCTTTGGGGGTTCCTGCGTTGAAGTACGGATGGGGCGTTTGCGATCCTTCAAATTCAAAAAATCGACGTACACGTTCGTCCATAATGATAGAAAAAGATGATACGACTCTGCTTGTAGACGCTTCGCCGGATTTACGTGAGCAGCTGTTGAATTATGGTCACCAGAATATCGACGCTATTTTTTTCACTCATGCTCATTTTGATCATACTAACGGAATTAACGAGTTACGTCCTTTATTTCTCAACGAAAACAAATTGTTAGATGTCTATTCAAACGTTGAGACTTTATCGGAACTCCATCGAAATTTTTCTTATTTATTTCAGAACAATTCTCATGATATTTACAACTCTTATCTGCAAGCTCATGAGATTTCTGCCGGAAATTTTTCGATAAAAAACATTTCAGGCATTTGTTTTGAACAAGATCACGGATATTCGAAATCCTTAGGGCTGCGTATTGATAATTTCGCATATTGCACGGATATTGCTGAAATTACAGATTTTTCGATGCTTCAAAATCTCGATCTTTGGATAGTTGACTGTCTTAACTGCGATGAAAAGCGACCGACCCATGCTAATTTAGAGCAAGTTTTGAGCTGGATAGAAGAAATTCATCCAAAAAAGACTATTCTTACTCATATGGATACCTCGATGGACTACGACAGCTTGGTTAATTCGCTGCCGTCTAATGTCGAACCGGCCTATGACGGAATGGTTTTATATTATTAATTAAAATATTCGTTTTGTGGTCTAAAATATTTATCTTGATAGCTGAAAATTGATAGTGTATCATTGACCGACTCATTGGGGTGTAGCCAAGTGGTAAGGCAGCGGGTTTTGATCCCGCGATTCGTGGGTTCGAGTCCTACCACCCCAGCCAACAGAAGATTTTTTATGAATATCGATTTTATGCGTCTTGCTCTGTCTGAAGCCGAAAAGGCTTTTGAAAGAGACTCTGTCCCGATTGGAGCGGTGATTGTGCAAGACAACGAGTTTATAACTTCTGCCGGCAATGAAGTCATGAAAAGAAAAGATCCAATCGCTCATGCTGAAATTTTAGCAATTCAACGTGCTTGCGAAATTTTAGACATGAGGATTTTAGATCAGTGTGATATCTACGTAACTCTTGAGCCTTGCCCGATGTGTGCCCAAGCGATTTCGTTGGCTCGGATCCGAAATTTGTACTTCGGAGCTTTCAGTCCGAAATACGGAGGAGTTGTCAACGGTGCACAAATTTTTCAGCATTCTTTGCATAAAACTGAATTCGTTGGAGGTATTTTAGAGACTGAATCCGAGCTCTTACTAAAAAAATTTTTTAAAAACAAGAGATCTTAATATTTTTTTTACAAAAGATCTTTAAACATGAAAGCCGTTACTGTATAAAGTAACTGCAAGAAATTTTGGAGGAATAGTGCTCGTATTTGTACGTGACAATAATGTCGATCAAGCTTTAAGAGCTTTGAAAAAGAAAATGCAACGTGAAGGGATTTTTCGTGAGATAAAATTACGCAGGCATTTTGAGAAACCATCGGAAAAGAGAGTCAGAGAAATGTCTGAGGCAATTCGCCGTACCAGAAAATTACTCAGAAAGCGTATGGAACGCGAAGGTTATTAATTCATTGTGAAACGTGTTCTCGTTTCACTTTTTTTACATTGGGGTCGTAGCTCAGTTGGTAGAGCGCGACGTTCGCATCGTCGAGGTCAGGGGTTCGACTCCCCTCGGCTCCACCAGTGTGTCCTTTGATTTTTAAAGTCTTGCAATGAAAGTTTTTGAAGTTCATTTTTATCTTAAAAAGTTTCTTATGATCGTGTAAAATGAAACGCTATGGATGTTGGGTTTTATGAAAAAGAACACTTATAAGGTAGGGGAGTTTGGTGAACGTCCTTGGGGATGTTGGAAGGTTGACGAAGTCGGGGACGGTTTTACAAAAAAAACAATAACGGTAAGTGTCGGCGGCTGTCTTTCTTTGCAATCACATGAGCATAGATCAGAAAAATGGGAAATAGTCGAGGGAGTGGCAGAGGTTACGATTAATGATTCGGTTACTCAACTTTCGGCTGGAGAAGTTATTGAGATTCCTTTGCATGCGGTTCATCGTTTGAGAAACGCCGGTGATACTGTCTTAATCGTAAAGGAAACTCAAATGGGGGATATCCTTGATGAAAGTGACATCATTCGTTACGAAGATGTGTATTGCCGAAATAAAACGATCTTTGTTGCGGATATGGATGGCACTTTGACGCCTGCTCGGTTACCGATGACTAAAGAGTTTGCGGAGCTTTTCGAAAAATTTATAGAAAAACACAAGTTTTTTGTGGTATCTGGCTCTGACATAAAAAAAGTTCGGGAACAAATGCCGAAAAATCTTATAGATAAGATTGCAGGACTGTATTGTTCCATGGGAAATGAGTTCTATTTGAAGAATGAGTTGATATATAAAAATGAGTTCAATCCTGACAGTTCGTTATTGGAGAAACTTGAAAAATATCGAAGAGAAACAAAATATACGGGACAATTGTTCGGAAATTATATAGAAAAACGTCCGGGAATGATTAATTTCAGTGTTCTCGGTAGAAATTGTCCGCAAGCAGAAAGAATTTCGTACAAAATGTGGGACGATAAGCATAAGGAGCGACAGAAAATAGCGGCGGAATTATCTGAAATCTATCCGGATTATGATATTTCAGTCGGGGGGAATATCAGTATTGATATAGTTCCGCATGGATTCGGAAAGGAGCAGGTAGCGGAAAAATTGAGAGCGGTTCATAAATATGAAAAAATAGTGTTTATCGGAGACCGTACAGAAAAGGGTGGTAATGATTACTCTCTTGCTCAAGAATTGAGAAAATTGGGAAATTCTGAAATCGTTGCGGTTAACGGTCCTGCTGATACATTAGAGTTTTTAAAGAGAAGTATGTAGTCATGAGTAAATATTACATAGTCAGTGGTGGTTTCGATCCGATACATGAAGGACATATCGAAATGATAAAAGAGGCGGCGAAAAGATCCGACGGAGTGATTTTGTTGTTGAATTCCGATGATTGGTTATGCCGAAAAAAGGGGAAGAATTTTATGGAATTCAAAACACGTCAAGCTGTTTGCGAAAACATAAAAGGAGTAGTTGCGGCATACGGTTTTGATGATAATGATAATTCGGCAAGTGATGGAATCAGAATAGTTCGAGAAAAATATCCAAACGATGAGTTGATATTTGCGAATGGCGGAGACAGAACAAAAAGCAACATTCCTGAAGGTCCTGTCTGCGAGGAGTGTAATGTAAAATTAGAATTTGGTGTTGGAGGAAGCCACAAAGCTAATTCTTCGTCATGGATATTGAAAAATTGGAATAAAGAATAGGAATGATTCAGAAAAGGATATTCTACGTTTGGGGCGCTCATGAAGAAAAAAGAAGAGACGTTTTAGCGTGCATGCAGTCGTGGCGTCAGGCGTGTCCGGAATATGAAATCATAGAAATAAACGAAGAAAGCAAAGAGTATTTCGATTTTCAAAAAGAATTAAAAAACAATCGGTGGTTTAAAACAGTTTACGACCGAAAAATGTGGGCTTATGTTGCCGATTATATTCGCATAAAAGTTCTGCACGATCACGGCGGAATTTATCTGGATACAGATGTTACTGTTTTAAAAAATTTTGATAAATTTCTTTCAGATTCTGCTTTTGTCGGTATGCAGGATAACGCAATTGACGGAAATCACGATTTGGTGGAACCTGCGATATTAGGGGCTCATAAATTCAATCCTGTTTTGAAATCTATTTTGGATTTTTATGAGGATGATGTTTGGAAATTGCCGATTTTTTCTATGCCGGATTTATTTAATCATGCGTTGAAGAAATTGTACGGAAAAAATATAGTTTCTTTCAAAAAAAAAGACGAGCAAACAGTAATCAAATATCCCGACATTTGTATTTATCCCGAAAAAGTATTCATTCCATTCCGTTTTAAAGAAAAATTCTCTCAAGATTGCATTAAAAATGAAACTCACACCATTCATTGGTGGGGTGGTAACTGGATTCAACCGAAAATTATGTCATTTCTAAAAAATAAACATAAAATGTCGACGGAGGATCTCGAAAAAATTGAAGGATATTCTCGAACATTTTATTTGTTTTGTTTTCTACCCATTCTGAAGTTATTTATAACGAAAGATGAAATAAGAATCGCGAATATTCCGCTGTTGAAAATCAATCGAAAAGAACGAATTGAAAGTTCGAATTATTCATTGGTGTACGAGATCAAGTTGTTTAAGTACATTTCTCTTTTTAAGGTATTAGAAAAAGCCAATAATGTTAAAAAGAAGTATTACATATTCAACATACCTGTTTTGAAAATATCTTCTGTGTGAGAGAAATTTAGCGTAAATTTCTTTTCATTTTTTTATTTTGATTAAAAATTTTTGAAAATCTTGTACATACTTATGAAATAAAAGTATAAATGAAGAATATTATATAAATACGAGAGAATTAGGTGAAAAAATTAGTATTTTTTATAAATTTTATACTGATATTATCGAATGCATCAGGAATGTATTCAGAAAATTACGTAAAACGTGATCACGAGAGAAGTTTTAGCACATTGGCTGAGGTTTCCGAAGAAGGTAGCGTAAGTAAAAAAATGAGAGACGATAGCAACTCGGGAATGTCTATAGATAGTTTTGAAAATTTTAGTCGGAAAAGAAGTTATTCGGAAATGGCAGATGTTCTGTCAGAGAATCTACAAAGCGAGAAGGGGAAAGAAATAATTGAGGAAAATAACAACGAATCAGGACAGGATGCCTATCAAGACATGTTCTTGATCATTACAAAGTTAAGACAGCAAATAGAGAAATTATCATTTATTAACAAAGAGGATTTAAGATATTTTTTAGATAAAATCGAACAGAAAAGGCAAAAAAAGGATTCTCGAATAGAAGAATTAAAAAATCAGAATCTGTTTTTAAGAGCCAGAATAGCAGAGCTAACACGACAAATAGAAGAATTCAAACTTGAGAGACTACGTACACGAAACTTTAAAAAACCAACCAAAATCAATGGCTTATATCCGCGAAACAGAGAATTAAACAAGCAGAAAGAAAAATTATCAGATTTGTATATAAAAAATCATGATGCATTAGCATATTACAGAGCCTATTCTCCTCTCAAAAAGTTGGTAATAAAAGCAGAAGATTTGATGAATATTCCGGTAGAGATATTAGAATTTCCAAAATTGAAGGAGATAATAATTTTAGGAGATCTGGGACATAGTCAGAAAGCACAAAACAGATTATCTGATTTGATCTCAAAAGCATACTATTTGGAAGTACTGAAATTTCGTTGAATTCATAGATGCTAGGTTGTGCAACTAAAGTCTTTCGAAATTAGTTGAAAAACGTGTAATATTGAGTCAGATTTTTAATTAAAAAGAGAATGACGGAAATTCGAGGAAAAATATTCAAGTCGCCTTATTTATCAAAAAATATCAAATTGATAGCGTTGTATGGCTTGTTTTTGAGTATTTCAACTCAGATGTTATATTCTCATTTGGCATTATTTCTCAAATTCGGATGTAATGTATCTGATTCGCAAATCGCATCCATCGATGGGTTTGTTGAATTTCTTTCTTATTTTATTCGAGTTTTTGCCGGAGCAATCAGCGACTACCTTTACGACAGAAAATTATTATTAATCATTGGATGTTCGATAGCCGTCATTGTTAAACCAATTTTTGCGATAACTCATTCTATTTTTACGGTAATTTTTTCAGAAATTATCGAAAGATTAGGTAGCGGAGTTCAAGCTTCACCTCGAGATGCTTTAATCGCAGATTTGAGTCCGAAGTCGAAGTTGGGTGCATCTTTCGGATTTTGTAAATCGCTGAAAACTTTTGGAGGAATTTTAGGAGCAATTATTGCTTTGGGAATTATTTGGCTTTCTGATAATAATTATCGGTTGCTGTTCATTTTATCCGCAATTCCCGCGATTTTCGCGTTAGTGTGTGTGAGAAAAATCCAATCTTCATCTGCCAAATTACCTTGCGAAATCAAAAAGTTCGATAATCCTTTTCAAAAAAAATATCTAAAATCCTTGGATGCTGATTTTTGGAAAATTATTATTTTGGCATTCGTTTGCGAAGCAGGACATTTCGGAGAATCTCTTCTTACCCTGAGATCATCTCAATTTTTCTCTCAAACTTTCGCCGGGACAACTAGTATTTTCGCTGCTGTCGGACAGATTACTTTTGCTTATTTCGTTGGAGTTGCTTCTGATAGGATCGATAAAATTATTCTATTGAAAATCAATTTGGCGTTACTACTTGGAGCTTATACTTTGATGTTTTTTGAAATGCCCACGTTGTTTTTGTTAGGAGTTTCGATACTATGCGGACAGTACGCGGCGATGCAACTTCTGTTTTTGTCAATTATCAACACTCACGTCAGCATTAACTTAAGAGGAACAGCAACCGGAATTTTCTATTGCGTGATCGGAGCTGCTTACATGCTTTCTACAAACACATGCGGATTTTTATGCGATAAAGTTGGGTACGAAGCAGCTTTTTTATATTCATTGTTAGTTTCTTGTCTTGCGACTATGCTGGTTTATTGGCTCGTTCCTTTACGGAAAGAATTGAAATTATAGAACACAATCGTTAGAATATCCTGTGTTGTGAATGAATAATTTCTCCTTCTAATGCAAATAAGAGAGGTATCTTTGGTAGATAATAAGAATCAACTCTTTCAGCCTAAACCCAAATTGAAAGAAACAGGTGATAAAAAATTTTCCATAATCGTTCCGATATATAATACTGAAAAATATTTACCCGAATGCATCGAGAGCGTTATTAACCAAAGTTATCAAAATCTTGAAATAATTTTGGTAAACGATGGATCTCCTGGAAATGCTGATGAAATTTGTCGAAAATACGTTCAAATCGACAGTAGAATCAAATATATAAAACAAGAAAATCAAGGAGTCGCGATTGCTCGAAACAACGGGATGGCGGTAGCTTTTGGAGATTACATTTTTTGCGCCGATTCCGACGATATGCTGGAAAGCAGATTTATTGCAAAGGTTAATGCGGTTTTCGAAAAACAATCTTGTGATTGTGTCGTAATTGGAGAAAGTTTCTGTGAAGAACCTATAGAGTTGATGGGAGCAAGACCGACTTGGGCGTTTGCGGTGACAAGGAAATTTTTAGAAAAATATCCGGATGTAAGATTTCAAGAACATATGCAGCCGTGCGAAGACGGATTATTCACTCATAAAATTATGGCGCTAACAGATAGTATCGCCTGTTGCAAATCAGCTGTGTATATTTATAGAAAGCATTTCGAATCAAGCGAGCATAGATTAACTACGAAAAAAATATTGAAAGATATTCCAAAATGGTTTGAAATTCTCGAAGAGTTTTATACGAAATACGATCTATGGGATAAAAAGAAGTTGCACTTGTTGGCTTTTATCCACAATGAGCCTTACGGAAGGTATAATAACATGTCGTTTTCTATTTCTGAACATAAATATCTTTTCGATCTGATCCATAAATTTATAAGGAAACACAAGCTGAATGATATTAAGTTTGTCAAACGATTCCATAGTAGTTTTCGCAGTTTTGTAATGTCAGATTATTACTTTTCTTACAAAATCAAGCGCCATGTTATGGTGATGTTAGGTCTATTTAAGTATGTCTTTTCCATTCGAAACGAGCGTAGGAATGGAGCAAAAAGAAAAGTCGTAACGTTGTTTGGGATAAAGTTAAAATTAAAAAAGAAAGTATGAGTAAATGAAAGATAAAATGCTGAAAGTAAGTATTATTATACCTGTTTATAATGTAGAAAAGTATCTGGCGAAGTGCTTGGAAAGTATAATAAATCAAACTTATAAAAATTTGGAAATTATTTGTGTAAATGATGGTTCAACAGATAATTCATTTGGAATTTTGAAAGATTACGCACAAAAAGATGAAAGAATCCAAATTATTAATAGAAAAAACGGAGGTCAATCGGCTGCAAGAAATGATGGTTTGGACAGTACAACAGGAGAGTATTGTTACTTTGTTGATTCAGACGATTGGATCGAATTGTGTACTATTGAAAAATTAGTAAAAATTATAACAACGTATGATGTTGATGCTGTTGAGCATAGTTTAATTCAAATTTTAGAAGATGAATCTTGTACTGATATGGCTCAAAGTTGCCAAAATTATATAGATAGCCTAAGTAGAGCAGATGGAATATATACTGTTCCCATCGGTATAAACAGTGAGATTACGTCACTGGCATGGAATAAACTTTATAAAATGAATATCATAAGAGAGTTCCATTGTCGGTTTCCTGAAGGATTGGTAAATGAAGATGAATTGTTCCTTTGGGATTATATGATTCATTGTAATAATTACTATTATCTCGACGAAAAATTGTATAATTATTTTCGTCATGTGGATTCGACTATGGGAACGCGTGATAATTCTTCTAAAGTTCTCGATATGTTAGAG
>Ga0265300_10004327_pt1 | contig 11347 bp, 3 predicted proteins | sample AusTroGonzalo_MG_FD_193482 | JGI IMG/M metagenome (GOLD analysis project Ga0265300, IMG submission 193482) | Bovine rumen microbial communities from tropical cattle in Woodstock, Queensland, Australia - Gonzalo_03 | ecosystem: Host-associated > Mammals > Digestive system > Stomach > Rumen ... | reverse complement strand
CGCCCGCGCCGCCGTCAAAGAACACGGACTTCTCCTTGTACCAGCTTTCGCAGCCAGGCGCGGGCTTCGAGCGCTGCACCCACCATCCACCACCGCCGACGACACGGGCCTCGAGACGGACAAAACCTGCGCGGTCCATCTTCGTCGTGACGACGCATGTCTCGCCGACCTTGAGGGGAGTCTCGCCCTCCTTCACAAGGCCGTCATCGCCCGTCCGTTTCCAGCGGACACGGTAGCGGTTGTCCTTCGGCACTTCGGCAAGATTCTCGGTCCTGAGCGTAAAGACGATCGGCTCGCCGATCCCATAGCCCACGGGGTTCGCCTTGTCGGTCGAGCCCTTGAGGTTCACGTCGTCGAACGGATTGGGCGCGGCAAAAAGCGCGAGCGGAAGCGCAATGAGCGCGGCGGAAAGTAGACTGGCTATTTTCATAGTTGAAATTATATATCAAATTCGAACACTGTGATATCAAATTCGTCCACGAAGTGTTTTACGATTTATAATCAACGCGGCGGCGCTGGACAAAGGCCAACGCCGCCGCACCAACACAGGGAGATAATAAGGGGGGACTCCCGGTGCGCAAATCGCCGTTATCTCACCAGAATAACAGTGCCGACGCTCTTCTTCTCCACTGTGACAGCGTAGGAGCCGTCATCCTGCGAGACGTCGTAGGTGACCTTATAGCCTGTCGTCACATTGGCAAACCTGCCAGAAAGCTGCCCCTCGTGGTCTTGATGATCGGATACGGAACGCCGTTCGCCACCCTGCCCGCCGTCGTCACGGAAAGCGCGCCGTCCAGCGAGACGGAGAGATACTTGCCGGCAACCTTCGTTTCCGTGGCGTCGAGATAGCTGCAGGTTCCGTCGGCGTTGAGCGACGCCATGAACGTGCCGCCCGGCTGCATCAGGAAGGCGCGCAGCATCGGAATGTCGCCCTGCGCGTTGAAGGGCATGCGGATCGAGCCCCGGCGGCCGCCGTCGTAGCCGACGAGTCCGGGCGCGAAGACGCCCTTGTCGCCAACCATGACCGATGCGTTCACCGTCCCGGCGGAGACGAGCGCCGCGTCATCCTCCGACATCTCGCCGAGCCAGATGTTGCAGTTCCACTTGGCGGTGCCGTTCCAGCGGAAGTCGATCTCGCCGTCTCCGGCCAGGCCGCCGAAATTGGCCTTGTTGCCGTTGGCCTGCGACGTCAGCTTGGAGGCGCGCAGTTCCAGGACGGCCTTCGGCGCCGTGAAGGAGCCCTGCAGGTAGTACTCGGCGCCCTTCAGCGCCGAGAAGACGCCTGTGAACTCATCGTATTTGGACTGGTACGCCCAGCCGGTGTTCACCGCATCGTGGGAGACCATCGGCGTGAGCATGTCGTCGACGCCTTCGGTCGCGAAGTTCGCGCGCATGCGCACATCGGCGTTGTTCGTGCCGTCCGCCACGACGTTCGGCTTGCACAGACGCGCCACGCCGTTTGAGACAAAATTATTCCAGAGGCCGCTTGAGCCCTCGCGGAACTGGCCGCTCTTCACGGTCACCGTATGCCCGCCGAGGTTGCAGGTCGCGCCGGAGAAGAGGACGGCGTTCACCGTCACGTCCGACGCGAGGGTAGTGGTGTTGGTGATGCAGACGTTGTCTTTCTCCGTCGCCCCCTCGAACGAGTCGAGCATGGAGGTCTGCGGAATCTCCCGGACAACGCCTTCCGCGTCGATCGTGCAGAGCGACTTGCCGTAGCGCTGGTCGAGGTTGTTGCCCGACACGATGAGGAACTGCGTGCAGACCGGAATCTGCGGGCCGGGATTGCCCAGCGTGTCCGTTCCGCCGACCATTTCAACGCCGCTCGGGTCGCGGAAGGAGACTTTGCCGTTTCCGACATACGCCGCCGAGACGCCCGACCCACGACGAGTCTCGAGCGACGCGAAGGAGAAGGTGTAGTTGCCGCATTCGATCCGTCCGGGGCCGCCCTGGAGAATCAGCTTGCCGAATGTCTTGTTCTCCCAGCCGGCATAGACGCATCCGCCGTTCACGAGTAGGATCTCCGTCGTCTCGCTGTTGGCCGGGAACACCCGTCCCGATCCTGCAATCGCGAGCTGCTTCAAGCCCGCAAGATCCGTGACCTTGCTGTCGATGACGATGTTGTCGACGACGAGCGTGCCGCCGCCGGCGCCCTCGAGCTTTGCATTGTTGTCGCTCACCGTCAGCTTGTAGCTCTTCGAGGCGCCCGCCGTGCGGAGGATATGCCTGCCTTCGGACGAGATCGTGAGGCCGGCGAGCGCGAGATTCGCCGAAAGGACGATGTCGCTGTCCGCCGCTGGAATCACGACGGTGCAACCGTCCGTCGGATAGCCGCCCGCGCCCGTGTCGGAACTCGTCCACATCGCGGAATCGTCCCAGTCGCCCTTGCCGCCCTTCCAGGTGTAGGTGGACGCGTCGGCGAGCGTTTGGGCGGTCGTCGTCGTTTCGCGGACCCACACATTGTCATTGTAGGTCGTCGTTGCACGAATCGCGACAATGTAGGTGCCGACTGGCTCGGTGATGGGGTCGAAGGCGACCTCCATGTTCGCCGGTGCGGCGGAAAGATTCACCGTCTGGACGGGCGAAAGATTGTCCGCCGACGTGCCGACCAGGAGTTCGACCGCCGTCGTGCCGACGCCCCAGTCGGTCATCGTGCCCGTCACGGTCATCCGGCAGTTCTGCGTCGCGATGGCAATCGTGTCGGAGAAGCGCGTCGAGGCCTCGACAATGAAGGAGTTGGTCGCCGACCACGCCGTTTCTGGCGTGGGAGCGTTGTTCACGGCCTTGTAGGCGTAGTAGTAGGTCGCGGCAGGCGTGAGGCCCGTGAGCGTGTCGGAGAGGTCCGCCTTGTCGTTGTAGGACGCCGGGCCGACGTAGAAGCCGCCCTCGACGTTCGCCGACGTGCCGTAGTAGAGCGTGACGTCGGCGGACGTGGCGCCGGTGCCGAGGTTGGCGAGGCGGCCCGTGATCGTCGCCGTCGTGCCGGAGAGCGTCGCGCCGTTCGAGCGGATCGCGAGCGGTTGCACGCCACCCACGGCCGTGACGTCGTCCATCGTGACGAACGAGGCGGACGCCATCGTGTCGTAGCAGGCCTTGACCCAGTCGGCGGACTCCGCGTCGCGGTGGATGCGGATTTCGTCGAGCGAGCCGTTCCAGAAGTTGCCGGTCCCGTTGAGAGAGCCGATCCAAAGCTTTTCCGTCGGCGTAACGACATTGTTGAGCGTTTTGCTATACGCCAGGGCGCCGTTGACGTAAAGCTGCGTATTTCCGTCCTCGTTATAGACGGCGGTGAGATAGACGTTGCCCGAACCGGGGCCCACGCCGCTCGCCGTGTACTGGTATTGGCTCTTGGAGGACGATCCAACGGTGATTTGATCGACGCTGGCGTTCTGAATCGTCAGTTCCCATCCGGCCGGTTTCGCCCAGTCCGACATGCAGGAAAGCATGCGGTTGTAGTTGGGAGTGGCGTTGTCGTATTTCGACCATGCGGAGACCGTAAGCGTGGAACCCTCGCCAAGCGTCGTCCACTTGGCATCCACATTGTATCCGAGCGTCGTATTGCCGGTCGTCTTGAAGCACGTACCGACGCCGAAGGTCGTGGCGGTATAGGTCGGGTTTCCGCTTGAACCCGAATCCGTCAGGCCGTTCGCCGACTCCTTGGCGTCGCCGGAGAAGTGCCACACGGCGTTGTAGTTCGCGTTCGTCCACACGTCGGCGGACGTGACGGAGGGAAGAGACGCGGGGTCGGCGGCGCCGTAGTACATCGTAAGCTCCGTCGCCTTGCCGGAAAGTTTCGAAACGCAAACCCAGACGAGCGACGTGCCGGTCGGATCCCAGGTGTCGATTTCGTGCGGAATCATAATGCCGTTCACGTCGGTGAACCGGATGTCCGAGCCGTCCGCCACGCAGTCCTCGTAATTGAAGCCGACGGGAGAGTTTGCCGCGAGACGCACGAGGACGGGAAAGTTAGCGAGGGTCGTCGAGCCGGCGTACCCGCCGACTGTCGCCGTGCTCTTGTAGTCGAAGGGGCTGGTGTCCATGCGGGTGTCCGCGCCCGTCGCCACCTCGACGACCTCGGACCGCGCCTCGTTGTCGAAATTGTCGACCGCCTTGACCTGGAGATAGTACGTGGTGGAGAAGCCAAGCCCCGACAATGTCCGGGTCAGGGATCCCGGCGCCGTTATCGACCCAAGGGAGAACTCCGATGTCAGCGCGTCGGCGGACGTTCCGTAGAGCAGGGTCAACGACACCGAGGAGGCGCCCGCTTCAAACGCCGTGAGGCGCGTTTTGACTTCAATCGAATTGAGCGTGGGCTCGGCCGAGAGAATCTGCGGCGTGTAGCTCGTGACGGCGGGCTCGACACCTCCCGCGACGACGAACGAGGCATCCGTCATCGCCTTGTAGCTCGCCGCGACGAAGTCGGCGGTCTCGGCGACCGCATGGATTCGCGATTCGTCGTAAAAGCCCTTGTACCGGCCGTTGTTGGCGTAGCCCCAGGCAAAGGCGCTCATCACCGGCAGCGGCGTCGCGACCATGCCCTCGTAGGCGCCGTTGGCATAGACCTTGGTGACGGCGCCGTCGCACACGAACGTGAAGTAGCACCACTTGGCGACGGAATTGTTCGCTAGCGCGAGAGACTTCGTCCCGGCGGAACCGACGGTGAACGCGCTCGGCCTGTTGCACACAAGAAGCTGCCCGCTGTTGTTCACATAGATGGAGTAGAGGCCCGTGGCGTCATAGTCGCCGAAAAGCGAGCGCGAGCCATCCGTGGTGTAGGCCCAGGTCGAGAACGTGATGGGATCGCCCTTGCCCCACGCCGCGTCGCCAAGGGTGAAGCGAAAGCCCGTGCTGCTGCTGTTGGAGGAATCGGCCCCGTCGCCAACTTTTCCCTTGGCTGTTCCTAGGGTCGTGGAGGCCGTGGTAATCCCGGTGTTGATGCCCGTGGAATCATGGCAGCCGGTCGCGTCCATGGTGCTCTGGTAGTGCATCACGTTCTTGTAGCAGGCATTCGTCCAAACTGCTGCCGAGTCGTTGGCTGCGAGCGTCGCGGAGGTGTCGAAATAGAGGTAGATCGTCGTGCCCGTTCCTTCGACATACGGCACGGTCACCCAGGCGTTCTTGCCGCTCGTCGCGTCCCAGGTGTCGATCTCAAACGGGAGGTTGTTACCTAAAGCGTCGGCAAAACGGAAGTTGCTCCCGTCGGAGGCGAGCGCGGAAACGTCGAAGCCCTGGGCCGAGATGGAGCCAAGGCGGACCAGTACCGGCAGGTTCTCGATTGCGTCGGAGCCGTCGTAGCCGGAAATGGTGAGCGGGATTCGGGAGGTGAACTGGGTTGCGTCGAGCGGCGTGCCCGTCGTGCCGTTGGCGAAGGTCGGGGCCGTTGTGGCGTTCGCCTCGACCGCCGCGGCAACAACGAAGTTGGCCGTCTTGATCGTGTCGCAGCACGCCTGGATCCAGTCGGGCGTGTCGGCGACATTCCTAAGGCGCGCCTCGTCGATGGAACCCTTCCAGCGGCTCGAGCCATTGGAGCCCCAGTAGAGGGCCGCGGACGCGGCCGGCAGCGAGCCGGACTTGGACTCGGCGAGAGTGCCGTCGATGTAAAGCGAAAGCGTGCCGCCATCAATGACGAGCGTGTAGAGGGTCCAGTCCCCGACCGAGGGAATCGCGCCCGAGGCCGTCATCCCGTTCACGTTCACCGTGAAGGTCGATGCGTTCGCATAGCCGAAAGCTCCTGTTGTTCCGAAGAGATAACGGGTGGAGGTATCGGACGTGCGCTTGCCCCACGCGGAGAAGGTGACCGTTCCGCCCGCTTCCCACATCCAGCAGCTGCTCGTTGCGACCATCAGGCCGTTCATGCCGCTGTTCCCTGTCGCGAGGGAGCTGCCGAGGACGCCGGATGCATCGACGGTGTTGCCCCCCTGCTTGGTCACGGTGAGATCGTTCGCGGAGGAATCGATGTCCATGTATCCGCTCGCGTCGGAGAAGTGGTGGACGTTCTGGTAGCCGGCGAGGCTCCAGACGCCGGTCGAATCGACGGGCGGGAGCTTTCCGGTGATCGCGCCGTAGTACATCGTGATCGTCGTGGCCTGTCCGGAGAGCGACGGAACGCTCACCCAGACGTGCGACTCGCCCGAGGGGTCCCACTTCTCGATCTCGAAGGGAAGGGAGTTGCCGTTCGCGTCGGCGAAGCGGATGTCGCCGTTCGTCACGTCCGCGTAGGCGAACCCGCTCGGGCTGCCGGCTGAGAGCCGCACGAGCACGGGGAAGTTCGCGAGCGTCGTCGATCCGGAATAGCCCGAGATCGTCAGCACGCTCTTCTTCGCGAAGAGCGTCGTGTCAAGCGCCGTCGCAAAGGCGGATGAGGACGAGAGAACGAGCGCCGCGAGGGCACAAAGCGAGGATTTCATGATTGTCTTCATGGCTGTTTTCATGAGTGTTTTCATGATGATATACCCGGTGTAGTTTTTCCCTTCACCACGCATTGTATCAAATTCCAGCATTTTTGCTTTTGATTTCATCCACAAATTATTGTCATTTTACGGACAGTAGACGCGGCACTTGCGCCGCGGTTCATGCTTATTCCAACGGAGTGCCAACGGCGATTGGTGCGGACGAAGCGATGACAGCAACGAATCCAATAACGGCCTCTTTGTCGGGGTCGCTCTCGCTGCCCTTCGAGACAACATCAACGCGGAGTCGGCAAATCGTCTCGCGCTCGCGGTTGCGCGCTTCATAGACAAGGAAGCGCCCAGTCGCAGTCGTTGTCGGAACTGTCAGCACCTGATCTAGCCCGATGGGATTGAACGTTGGCATGTTGCCGCAATACCAGTAGAGGTTGGTGTCAGAGACATTCACGGGGACAAGCGTGTACTTGAGCTTGCGCGTCTCGCCCGGATACATCTTGATTTCGTAGCGACTGTACTGGTTATTCCATGTAAGCCCCTTGTTCGAGAGCGTCGCGGAAGTCGCCTTAACATAACTTGCCTTCTCCGCGTCGATCTGGGCCTGCGTCTTGTAGTTCGCAGGGATCGGCCCTGCCTGGATGAGTCCGTGGCCCCAAACCTTCGATGGCCCGTCGGAAAGCTTTTCACAGTTCGCCTTGAGAATCTCGTAAAGCTCGTCGCGCGTGAGGTCCGGCTTCTGCTGCAGATAGAGCGCACAGATCGCCGTCGCCATAGGCGCGGCAAAGGACGAGCCGCCATTCGTGCCCGTCACGCCCGTGGCGCTCGTGTAGAGCGGAACGTTGTTGCCAAACGCCGCAAAGTCCTTCGCCCAATTGTCGTTGAGCCCGGCAGACGTGCGGTCTCGCTTGATCCCTGCGATGTTGATTACGCCGTCAATGTCCTGCGGAAAAGAAAGCGTCTCGTTCGGCGCATTGCCGCCGGCCGCCACAAGAATAAGACCCTGCGCGAGCATCGTACGGATCTGCTCAGTCGCCCATGAAAGTTGCTGCTCCGTGTAGTCGAACGGCGTGTAGCCACCGCTGAAGTTGACGACGCGGCAGCCGTTCGTGAAACACCACCAGATGCCGTTGATGTCGTCGACAAAGTCTCTGCCGTTGTAGGCGTAGAGCGTGCACTCTGGCGCGATGCCGAACTTGTCGGACTTGATGATCGAGGCGACGCCGAGTCCGTGTGACGCAGTCTGCGACGTATCGCCACCCCAGACGTCAATCGCCATGTTAGTGACCGAGCCGCTGACAATCGGGCGAATTCCCGTGTCGACCATGCCGACCTTGACGTCCTTCCCGGTGATGCCAGCGTTGAGGAGGTTCGTGACACCGAGCTCGCCCATATACCACGCCGAGGCGTCGTAGGTTGGCACATATGGAGTAGGCCCGTCGTTCGAGCCGTCGTCGTCCGCCTGCGGCATTGCGAAGCGCCAGATCTGCCCGGCCTTGTCCGTCTCGGGCGTGGCAACCGAACTTGCAAAGCTTCCATAACCGACCGGTGCGCAGCCGTAGCCGAGATAGAAGTGCCCCTTGGCGTAGGTGAACGACTCGAAATACTGGTCAGTCGTGAAGACGGCAAGCTTCTCGAACGAGACACCGTCGTGCGTCTTCCAGATGCCATGCTCAATCGACGAGGTCGTATTGCGCTTCACAGTCATCACATAAAGATTACCGCCAACTACGGCAAAGTCGATCGGGTGCGCGTAGCCGTTTTCAAAGACGAGTCGTTGCGAGGCGATCTTGCCGCTCGTGTCCATCGTCGCCGAGAATGCCCCGAGCGGCAGGCTCATCGCCGTACTTTGGACCACGGTGTAAAAGCAGCGGCCCTTGTACGGCGTGACGCGGAAAGGATGGACGAGTGTACACCAATTGTTGGACGTTTTGAGCTCATAGTCAGGGAACCGCCATCCGCCGAAGAGCGTGTCCCAGGTCGTCTCATCCTCGGCGAACTTTCCGGTCGACTCGTCGAGGCGCCAGATTGTCGGCGTGTTGAGATCGGGCGCGACCGTGTTGTAGCACTGGTGCATCGCGGCGACACACCCGTTCTCGAACGGGAAGAGCGCCATGAAACAGTTGAGCGTCTGCTTCGTCTCGAAGTTGACGTTCGTCGAGACTTCGCCGCTCTTGTTGGTCGTAAACGAATAGTCGACGATGGACCGATACGTGTAGTAGAGGTTCGTCTGGTTGACGGTGACGGAGTACATCTTCTGGGAGAAGTTCGGATCGTCCGTCAGCCAGCGGGAGCTGCCGCCGATGCCGTAGCCGGCGAAGTAGAGGTTGTTCTTGTACTCGCAGAAGTCCCAGACGTGCGTGTAGATGCCCCAGGCGCCGCTGCCGCCGACCAATTGGTGGAACGGATTCCAGTCGACGTTCGCGGTCTTCGTCCAGTTGGCGTCCGTGTCACGTGCGAAGAAAAATCCGTAGTTGGCGTCATGTTCTCTCGCATCCGTCGCGCGCGTCCAGACGCGTCCGTCAGAAAACTTCTTGAAGTCCTCGATCGCCTCGCTGCCAGGCGTGTACTCGTACGCGAGCGACGGAGTTGCACCAGGAGTGATCGAGTAGACCGGCACCGGGCCGGTGTTGTCGTTCCACTCGCCGCCGCCGACGAAGATGCGTCCATCAAGATACCGCAGGCAATGGACGCCGCGCGCGTGAAGCGCAGAGTCGCCTGTCCCTGTATAGCGCTCGCCAAGAGGCGTGAAAAGGTATTCGAGAGAACTTGTGACGTCCGTGGCCGCAAGCGCTGCTGGCATACCGAAAACAATCGCCGCAAGAATTGCTATCAAGCCACGAACAGTTGTCATTTCATCTCCCTCTTGTTTTTGCTTTGAGGAGAATTCCCTCCCGACGGCAGAAATTATATTTTAAATTCCGTCGCCGTGGTTTTATTTTCGTCTACAATGTTTTTCGAAATCAAATCATAAATGGCAGGCAGAAAAAACAAGGAAGCGCGGCACATTTGCCGCGCCGCGCAAGGCCGCCCGGAGGGCTACTTGTTGAACCCCTTGTGGTTCATGAACTCCCAGATGCGGCCGAGCCAGGTGTAGCTGCCCGTGCCCGGCGCGGCCTTGGCCTGGAAGCAGTGCCCGCGGCGGCAGAGCGTGTGCAGGTCGCCCGCGACGCCCATCGCGCGCATCTTCTCCCACGCCTTCACGGAGTTCATCGCGGCCCAGCCGTCCGAGTCGCCGTGGATGAAGAGCGTCGGGCACGTGGCGGAATCGAACGCGAACTCGGGGACGGGCACCGCGGAGTCGTCGTTGCCGCCCGTCGCGTTCTCCTTCTCGGTGCCGTCGGTAAGCGAGTAGGCGGGATAGACGGCGACGCCCCACTGCACGTTGCACGGGACCTTGTCGATGTCGTCGACCGGCTCGTAGGCGGGGGTCTGTGAGCTCGTGACGCCCAGGAGCGTGAGGTGACCGCCGGCGGACGAGCCCATGATGCCGATCCGGTCCGGGTCGAGTCCCTTCGACGCGGCCTCCGAGCGGACCAGGCGGATGCAGCGCTGCAGGTCCTGCCAGGCCGTGACGTGCTTCGCGAGGCCCTTCGGGCGCGGCGTGCGGTACTTCATCGTCACGACCGCCATGCCCTTCTCGTTGAGGAACCGCCGCGCCGGCGCGACCTCGAAGCTGCCCACGTCGTTGAACTGGTACGAGCCGCCGGAGTAGACGATCTGGATCGTCCGGGTCGTCAGGTTGGAGGGGATGTACCACTCGAGGTACGGGACGCACTGATATTTCTGGAAGTCGGGCGTCTTCCCCTCCGGCCAGAGGTTCTCCCGGGCGTACTTGGCCGGGTCGTGGAAGTCCGCCGGGTAGCGGGCCATCAGCGACTCCTCGTGCGGGAGCGGCCCCAGGAACCAGCCCAGCTGCCGGAGGAACTCCATCGCGCGGTCGAACCAGTTGTCGTAGGCGCAGGCCTTGTCGCCCCGGCCGTCCCGGCCCCAGAAGCCGTGCGGCCTGTCGGCGAAGAGGTGCAGCTCGGCCGGGATCCGCCGCTTGCGCAGCTCGCGGTAGACCTGCGTCGAGGCGAGCGGCGAATACGGGTCGGCGCTGCCGTGGAACATGCACATGGGGGCGGTCTTCTTGTCGAACTGGAAGACGGGGTCGAGCTTCGCGCCCTCGCCGCCACGCGCGTTCGCGACCCCAAGCCCGTCGTCGAGCGCGTAGCCGATCGCGCCAGTGATCGCCCAGTTGAGGTGGCAGGGAATGTCGTCGATCTTGTCGACCTTTTCGTAGGCGGGCGTCAGTGCGCTCGTCGCGAGGAGCGTCGCAAGGTGGGAGCCGGCGGACATCGAGATCGTGCCGATCCGATCGGCGTGGAAGCCGCGCTTCACCGCCTGCGAGCGGACGAGCCGCACCGCGCGCTGCCCGTCCTCCCACGCGCTCTGGTAGAACGGGAGGCCCTTCGGGCGCGGCGTGCGGTAGACGAGGTTCACGCACTGGAAGCCGGCCGCGGTGAACTTCTTCCCCCACATGTCCACAAGCCCGACGTCGCAGCAGTTTTTGTAGGCGCCGCCCGAGATCAGGATCATGCAGCAGCCGTTCGGCTTCTCGGGCGCGGGAAGCCAGTCGATGTAGGGTGCGGCATTGTCCCCTTTCTCGTTTGTCATTTTGGCGACCTGATGCGGCTGGGCGTCGGGCATCTTGCCCTCCGGCCAGAGGTTCTCGCGCTCGGCGGACGCGGTAAGCGCCGCGAAAAGGAACGGTATGAGAATTCGCTTCATTCTATTCGGCCTCCTCGAAACGGAAGTTGCGGAAGGCGAGCCCCGAGTGCTCGGCCGGCATCATCTGGAACTGCACGGCAATCGAGATGATCTTGCGGAAATGATTCGGGACAGTCCCCTTGTCGATGCCGATCCAGACGGTCTCCCATGTCTCGGGATCGTTGTCGGTGCGG
>Ga0265300_10004324_pt1 | contig 11354 bp, 10 predicted proteins | sample AusTroGonzalo_MG_FD_193482 | JGI IMG/M metagenome (GOLD analysis project Ga0265300, IMG submission 193482) | Bovine rumen microbial communities from tropical cattle in Woodstock, Queensland, Australia - Gonzalo_03 | ecosystem: Host-associated > Mammals > Digestive system > Stomach > Rumen ... | reverse complement strand
GGCCAAACGGTGTCTTCATTTATAAACAACAATTAGGAAATCATCTTGATAGCGCCACAAGGACATTCGGAAGCACAGATTCCGCATCCCTTACAGTAATCATAATTTATTTCTAAAGTGCCATCTTCATGCTTGATAATTGCATTGTCCGGACAATAACTGTAGCAATTATCACAGTGGAAACAGTTTCCGCATGAGAAACACCTCATTGATTCATGAATCAATTCTTTATCGGAATAAGATACATCTTTCTCATTGAAATCCAAATTTCCAAGGCGCGAAACCTCTTTTCTGACATCTTTTTGATAATACTCAGTGTTGAGCTTCTTAAAGTTAGCGACTTCGTTCTTTGAGTTCGGAATATATTCGCGTCCCTGGAGAAAAGCATCAATGCATTTTGCGGCTTTTTTTCCGTATCCGATAGCATTAGTTACTGTTCTCTTTCCCGGAATTGCATCCCCTCCAGCAAAGACACCCTTTAATCCAGTCATCATGCATTGATCAACTTCTATAACTCCTTTTTCAGTCACTACTATGCCTTCAATCCCACGAACTATAGAATCTTCAACCGATTGACCAACCGCAAGAACTACACTATCTGCAACAATCATCTCTGTTTCACCAGATTTTGATAAAATTCCACTCTCTTCATCGTAATTCATTTTATTTAGAATAACTTTATTCTGCCCAACAGAAGCAATTGTGCGTAAACACAGAATCTCAATTCCCTCAGCAAGAGCATCTTGTATTTCTGTTTCATGAGCTGGCATATTATTTATTGTACGGCGATAAACAATCCTAACCTCTTTTGCGCCTAAGCGTAAAGCCGTACGTGCTGCATCGATCGCTGTGTTTCCACCTCCATAAACAACCACGGTTTTACCTAAATTCGGGAGATTATCAGGATTATCTTCAATTCTTTGAAATAAATCCACTGCACTCCAAATATTTGCTCCAGACTCAACATCGAGATCTACCGAAGAAGAAATACTGGCACCTATCGCCAAATAAATCGCATCATAATTCGAAAGTTCATCCTTAAGATTATTTACTTTCTTATTGCAAACCATATTCACACCACAATTCTGAATCCTTTTTATTTCGGCATCCAGAACTTTACGAGGCAGACGATATTTAGGAACTCCATAGCGCATCATCCCACCAAGATATTTATGGGACTCGAAAAGATCTACACTATACCCAAACTGCCTCAAGAAATAAGCTGCAGTTAATCCGCTCGGCCCCGATCCAACGATCAAAACTTTCTTGTCGTTATGAGAGTCAGACTTACCAAACCCCCAACCTTTGGCAATAGCCATATCTCCGATGGATCTTTCGATTAAATTTATATTCACCGAACCGTCATACTGTCCTCGATTGCAAGCCTTTTCACACGTATGATAGCAAACTCTTCCCATAGTTGCCGGAAACGGATTGTTCTTCACCATTTCCTGCCACGCCTCAAAAAACTTCCCCTCTTGAGCCAGAGAAAGCCACTGCTGAATATTCTCTCCTGCCGGACACGTTACATTGCAAGGAGGTAATCTGTGTACATATTCAGGACGAACTGTTCGCCAAGATCCCGTTTTGTTTGCTAAACTCGTCCTGGCTTCCACAACTGAGGCAAAAGGTTTACTCATTCGAAATTCCTCCCAATCTGTATTTTTCAATATTTTTGTTTGCTATTTTCTGTAAAATTCCAACATTCTCAGGCACCGCATTCTTTCCGAATAAATGAGCAAATCTTTTTTGAATTCTCAAGTATTCTTCCACAGGAATTTGATCCTCTATCGGAGTTGATCCGACCAAAACTCCGTTTTCCGCCTCGAATAAAGGATACATTCCACTTTTCAGTGCTAATCTTGCGATGCGGATTGTTTCTGCAGTCGGAAATCCCCATCCTAACGGACACGGACAATGAATTTGAATATATTTCGCTCCACGAATATTGATTGCCTTCGCTACCTTACGCTCCAAATCATGAAGATTTCCGACACTCGCAACAGCAACATAAGGTATTCCGTGAGCCATCGCAATATCAGGAACATTTTTCCCTGTTTCAGGATCGCTTCCGCTGTACTGACTGTTCGGCATCGTCGTTGCTGTTCTTGCCAAAGCAGGAGTCGCACTGGATCTTTGAACACCTGTATTCATATAAGCCTGATTGTCGTAACAAATATACAAAACATCGTCATTTCGATCGAACATTCCGGATAAACATCCCATTCCGATATCAGTAGTACCTCCGTCTCCACCTTGAGCTATAACTCTGACGTCGGTCTGTCCTTTGTTTTTGAAGGCTGCAGCAACTCCACTAGCAACTGCCGCTGTATTTCCAAATAATGAGTGAATCCAAGGAACATTCCAAGAATTATCCGGAAATGCGCAAGATACGACCTCCAAACATCCCGTAGCATTTACTACCGCAATTTTCCCTTTTGCCGCAGTATAAGCCGCATCAATGGCACATCTAGCAGCTAAACCTTCACCACATCCCTGACATGCTCTGTGACCGCTCGTTAAAGTGTTTGGACGATTCGAAGAGGACTGCACCGATACGTGTTGCCCGAATCTGTTTCCCATAGTTAAGCTGGACATGTTATGCTCCTCTCTCATCTAAAACTGTTTTATATTCCCGGCGAATAACGTCTTCATTCAATCCCAAAAATATCAAATTACCTTTCGGTTGCTTGAAAACCTCAGCCAACATTGCCTTGGTAATAACTCTTCCACCTAATCCCGCAACTACAGTAATTATCTCTATATCCAAACCCTTGAGAGCCAATTCGACTTCGTGGGCAAGAATTCCTCCGCGCCCTAACGCTAAAGCTTTCTCCACAACAATTACCCTCTTGGCATTCTTCAAGGCCTCGCAAATTACTTTGTCCGGGAAAGGTCTGTAAGAAACCAAAGATAAAACGCCGAATTTATCATCACCGCTCATATGATTCAATTCATCGACAGTATCTTTTATCGTTCCTAACACTGAACCCATTGCAACTACGACAGTTTCTGCATTTTCAATTTGATAAGTTCTGAGCAATCCTCCCATATTACGTTTAAACTTTGCGTTAAACTCCGTTCCGATCTTTTCGATCACGGAGCAAGCTTCCAACTGACGGCGATGAGCCATATAACGAACTTCCATGAAGTCTCCTGGCGAAACCATCGCTCCGATTGCACATGGATGCTTCGGGTCTAAAGAAAATGCCGGCTTATACGGAGGTAAAAACTCATCAACTTCATTCTGATCAGGAAGATCAACCTTCTCATAAGCGTGAGTAAGAATGAATCCATCCATACACACCATGACAGGTAATCTCAAAGTTTCAGCAATCTTAAACGCTTGAATATGAAGATCCGCTGCTTCTTGGTTATTCTCCGCAAACAACATTAACCAACCTGCATCTCTTGCTGACATAGCATCTGCATGGTCATTCCAAATATTCAACGGAGATCCAATTGCTCTGTTCCCCAAAGTCATAACGATCGGTAACTCCAAACCTGAAGCATTGTAAACAGCCTCCATCATATAGAGCAATCCCTGACTCGAAGTCGCCGTATAGCTTCGAACACCTGCAGCCTCAGATCCTATCGCCACACTGATCGCCGCCATCTCAGATTCAACATTAAGGTATTGGCAATTCTTGAGCTGCCCACTTCGAACAAGCTCCCCTACCCCCTCGACAATGTGAGTTTGCGGAGTAATAGGATAAGCACAAACAACCTCCGGACGACAAAGAGCAATCGCTCTTGCTACAGCCTGAGAGCCTTCTAATTGATATAACATTATCTCTCTCCTAATGTTTTTTCATAAGCAACTTGAGCTGCTTTTACATTTTTTTCTGCTATTTTTCCTGAAAATTTGGTATTAATTGCTTTTATAACTGAATCTATTTTGATAATACCAGTCAGAGCAGCGAAACTTCCCAACAAAACCGCATTTGGTATCGGACGACCGACTTGCTCTAAGGCTATTTCTGTCGCTCCAATACATTTTACTCGAGCATTTTTCAGATCCGTTTCAACATCTACAGGAGAATTAATCAACACAAATCCATTATCAACAATTCCATCGAATGCACGAGCCGGCTCAATAACTGTCTTGTCCTGCACAATAATCGCGTCAGGATTCAGTATCGGCTCTCGCGAACGAATCTCTTTTTCTGAAATCCTGCAAAACGCTACTACAGGAGCTCCCATTCTTTCCGATCCGAAACTTGGAAAAGCTTGAGCGTCTTTTCCCTCCAAAAAAGCTGCAATGGATAACATCTCAGCAGCGGTAACAACTCCTTGTCCGCCTCTACCATGAATTCTTATCTGAAACATCTCTCCTCCCAAAAACTAAACTCAACATACACAAAACCTGTATAAAAATAAACCCTAAACAAAATTCATTATTTTCTTAAGATTACATTAGATGCTTTATAGAAATTCTCAACAAATTCGTTCCCACAGTCTCGCATATCATCTGCACGACCTGTCCAAACCATAACTCCTTTATTGAGCAAAGAAACTCTATCTGCTAAAAACTCTGCAACTTTTAAATCATGAGTAATCGTGATTGTAGTAACTCCCAAAGATTGCACCGTATCCTTAAGCAAATTACAAATAACTCCTCCAGTAATCGGATCCAATCCGGAAGTTGGCTCGTCGAAAACCAAAACATCGGGCTCAAGAGAAATTGCCCTAGCCAAAGCTGCTCTTTTCTGCATACCCCCTGAAATTTCCGCAGGATAGAGATCAAAAACTCGATCATTCAGACCGACCGCATGTAATTTTTCTTTTGCAATATTTATTATAGACTTCCTTCCTTTATGTTTTTGAGCTGCGGCAAACTTTACATTCTCCAGTATAGTCATGGAATCGAACAAAGCATTTCCCTGAAACAGAATGCTAAATTTTTTCATATATTCTTTCTTTCTGCGAGAATCTTTCACACTTATTCCGTCAACAGTAATGTCTCCTTCCGTCAGATCCAAAATTCCTAACAAACATTTAATTAGAACAGATTTTCCACCCCCTGACTGCCCCAAAATAATATGAGATTCTCCTTGTTCTATCTTTAAACTAACTCCATTCAGAACTCGAATTCTACCTTCAAATGTTTTTTTTACATTATTGAATACTATTTCACTCATTTCCCGAAAAACACCGCTGTTAACAAATAATCTAAAGCCAAAACACCTATGCAAGACGCAACAACCGCGCTGGTCGTAGCATTCCCAACACCTTTCGCACCAACATCGCTGTAAAATCCATGGTAACAACCAAAAGCAGACATACAAAAACCAAAAAACGACGCTTTAACTAGTCCAGAAATTACATCAATCGCCTCTAAATTCTGCACAGTTTGATTTATATAGGACCCTGCTGAAAAATCCAATACTGAAGTCGAAATCAAAAAACCGCCCATGACCCCGATAATATCTGCAATTAAAACTAAAAATGGAACCATCAACATGCCTGCAATCATTCGTGGAGCAACCAAAAATTTAAACGGGTCCACTCCTAAAGTCGTCAATGCATCTATTTGGTCGGAAACCTTCATCGAACCTATCTCAGCCGCAATCGCTGAACTAACTCGACCTGTAACCATCAATCCGGCAAATACAGGTCCTAACTCTCTGGCAATACAGATAACAACAACCGTTGCGACAGCCCCTTCCGCGTTAAAACGAGTAAATCCGACATAAGTTTGCAAAGCAATAATCATTCCTGCAAATAACGCTGTTAAAGCAACAATAGGTAGCGAATAAAACCCCACTACAACCATATGCCTTCTTATTTCCTTAAAATAGAAAGGCGGAGAGAAGCAAGACATAAACCCCTTCGCTGAAAATATCGAAATTTTTCCGACTTCTTGAACAGTCGCCAGAGAATACTTTCCTAAGGTCGCAAGCACATTCATTACCGTTTCCTAACCACACATTGACTAGTACATTTATATCATTTTACGTAGAAAGATAACAGAGTTTGGAAAAAACTTACGAAAGTAGCTGATCAAGAAATCTCCCTGCTTTTTACAAAATTTAATCTTTTCAAAAATTTTTATGTACACGCAATCTGTAAAAATCACTATTGTTCCATTTTGTTTTAAAGGCGGATGTGTTAATAAAAGATTGTCCTTTTAAAGTCATGAGGTGAAAGATGAAATTTTGTATAACTACGCCAATCTATTATATCAATGGAGAGCCGCACATCGGACACGCTTACACCAGTATTGCAGTAGATGTTTTAGCGAGATTTAAAAGATTGGACGGGTATGATGTTCACTTCTCAACGGGAACAGATGAACACGGAATTAAGGTTGCGCGTTCTGCAGAAAAAGCGAATATGGATATACATGAGTTTAGCGATATGATGTCTCAAAAATTTCGCAACATGTCTTCCTCAATGAATATTCAATACGATGATTTTATTCGTACAACAGAAGATCGTCACATAAAATCGGCACAAAAGTTGTGGACGTTAATTCAGAATGATATTTACAAAAGCACCTACTCAGGTTGGTATGACCCGAGAGATGAAACCTTTGTGAATGAAAGCGACATTATTCACGGAATTGCTCCAAGTGGAGGTAAAGTCGAGTGGATGGAGGAAGAGTCTTATTTTTTCAGACTTTCTGCTTACCAAGATAAGTTACTGGATTATTACGAATCTCATCCGGACTTCATTATGCCGGAAAGTCGTCGTAATGAAATTATCAGTTTCGTGAAGGGAGGGCTAAAAGACCTTTGCATTTCGCGAAGCAAGTTCGATTGGGGAATTCCTGTTCCAAACAATGAACGACACGTAATGTATGTTTGGATAGATGCCTTAACGAACTATATTACATCGTTGGGATTCCCTGATAATCAGGAGAATGTAAATACTTTCTTCCCTGAGTGTATTCATGTTGTAGGGAAAGAGATTTTACGATTCCATTCAGTGTATTGGCCGGCGTTTTTGATGGCAGCAGGTCAACCTTTACCAAAAAGAATTTTTGCTCACGGATGGTGGACCAGTGAAGGACAGAAGATGTCCAAATCTATCGGAAATGTCGTAAATCCTTTCGAAATTGCCGAAAAATACGGACTTGATTGTCTACGCTACTTTCTAATGAAAGAAGTTCGCTTCGGAGAAGACGGCGATTTTTCGATGGAAGGTCTAAAAAACAGAATTTCTTACGACCTCGCAAATGATCTCGGGAATTTGGTACAGCGAGTTTTGGCGTTTATTCAAAAATCGAACGGACACTTTAAGCCAGATTATAATTTCTCGGATGACGAAAAAGTTTTGTTTGGTCATTCTAAACAACTGATCGCGAAATTACGTCCATTTATGGATAATCAAGATTTAAGCGGTGCATTGTCTACAATATGGGAGCTGATTGCCGAGTCTAACAAATTCGTAAATGATCAGAGACCATGGGAACTGGCAAAGCAGAAGAATCCGAAATTGGCAACGGTTCTGACCGCTCTGTGTGAGGCAATCAAAACGATAGCTTTTGCTATTTATCCATTCATGCCGGAGACTGCTCGCAAAATTTTCGAATATTTGGTTGTAAAAGGAGAGTCCTTTTCCGAAATTGATGAAAAATTTTCGGAATGTGATTTACCGAAGCCATCTCCGTTATTTATGAAAGTTGATTAATGCTGATCGATTCGCACTGTCATTTATCTTTTTCAGGCTTCGATAGTTTTTTGAAACCTCGCCTCGCGGATAAATCCCCCGAGTATTACTCAGTGGATCTGTTGGTGGATAGAGCTATCCGAGCGGACGTAAAGTACATGGTAAATATAGGAACTCATCTGTCAGACGTTGAGCATACCGCCAAAATTTCTGAAGAATTTCCGAACGTTTTTAGATCAGTCGGAATCCATCCTGAATATGCGAAGGAGCATTATGAAAAATTTTCTTTCGACGCGATGAAGCAAATTTTTCGAAAGCATTGCAAAGAAGAAAAGACTATCGCGATAGGAGAAATAGGTCTGGATTATTATCTTAGCAATGCGAAAGATGAACAGAAAAAAATCTTTCATTTTCAGCTAGAAATCGCCGAAGAATTCGGACTGCCGGTATCCATTCATTCTCGCGAAGCATGGCAAGACACAATGGAAATCCTAGAAGATCATCCTAATGTAACGGGAGTTATCCACTGTTTTTCCGGAGAAAAAGAGTTTACAAAAAGAGTTTTGAAAACTTCATTCTGCTTTGGAATCGGAGGAACTCTGACTTTCAAAAAGAACATCATTTTGCAAGATACAGTTCGAGATTTACCACTTAATCGCATTTTATTGGAAACGGACTCTCCATTTCTGGCGCCTGTTCCTTTTCGCGGAAAAGTAAACGAGCCGGCGTTTGTTGTTCATGTTGCGGAACAAGTTTCGGAGATAAAAAATATTTCAAAGAAAGAAGTTGAAGATATAACAAATGAAAACTTTTTCAAGTTATTTAAAAAAGCAAAGCTTTTTGAAGCTTAAATTTGATTTAATAGGAATAAATTCATGAATAAAAAATACATTTACCTACTGACATTCTGCGCATTATTTTTCGCGTTTCAATATGGAATGAAATCAGCGATTCCTAATATACTAAACGAAAATCTGCGAAATTACTTTAGTGCTAATGCATCGCAAGTTGGTTTTTTGTTCAGTTTATCGTTCTTAGCTTATACAGTAATGCAGATTCCGACAGGCTTAATCATAGACAGAGTCAGCGTAAAAAAGATTGTTGTATCATCTTTTGCACTCTTCTCTCTTGGATTAATCTCTTTCATAATCTCTCCGAATTACATTTGCGCAGCTATTTCTCAGGTAATTCTTGGAGTAACGTCTTCCTTTGCTTTAGTTTTAATTATGAAAGTTACAAATGATTATTTCCCCCGAAAAAAAGTAGCTATTATTTCAGGATTAGCTATGTCGGCAGGAGGATTAGGACCTGTAATATGCAACCCTTTGATTGCACTGCTTACTTTAAGTTTCCAATGGCAGGATGTTGTGATATGTTGCGGATTTCTGGGAATTCTTTGTGCGGCTATAGTCCTTTTTATGATAAAAGAACAAGATTTAATCCAACCGAACACAAAAAACGATTCACGTTCTGTAATCCAGGATATCAAAACAGTAATTTCTGACAATCGTTATATAAGAATCAGCATTTTTTCTATGACAGTTTGGGGCGCTTGTTCCTCTTTCTGCGATGCATGGGGGGTTCCATTCTTAACATACGCTCACGGAATATCAAGAGAAGAAGCCGCCTTTGCAATCAGCTTTGCTTACACAGGAATGATTGTCGGAAGCTCTCTATCCGCATTTCTATCTGAAATATTCAACAGTTACAAAAAAGTCATGCTAGGAGAAGCTGTTTGTTTTATGATTTCGTTTGGAATAATCTGCTTTGCTCATCTTTCAACGACCTTATTGAGCATAACCTTATTTGCCATGGGAGCCTTCGCTATGTCACAATTTTTAGCATTTCCATTAGTGTTATCCTTGTGCGATAAGAAACTTAGCGCAACCGTAACCGGTATAGTTAACACTATTACAATGCTCGGCTGCACAATTTTGGTTTCAGTTATTGGATATGTCTTGGATTGGTCAAAAGGCGCAAATCTAACTTACAGTGCGATAGATTACAGATATAGCATGATCGTTTCTGTAATCTCAGTGTTAATTGGAATTACTGTTTTGGCTTTATTAAAAATTCCCACTACAAAAAAAGAAGTTTGATAAAATTTGGGAGAGCAAATTTACTCTCCACTTATTTAAAAATTCAACGCTCTTATTCTTCATCCAGATTCATATCGGATCGGCGTTGCCTTAAATGATCAGCCAGTGAAGAATTTTCAGATTTCTTCGAAAGATTTCCGTTAGTTTCGGTCTTTTTCAGTCTTTTTAAACTTATCTGCAAATCTTTTGGCGATACACCTCTCAGATCTTTTTTTTCTTCAGAAGATTCTTGGTTGTGTCCGTTAATTTCGATTTTTTTTAACTTCCCGCGTTTGTTTTGCAATGTCTTCGAAGATATTCCTCTCAAATCTTCTATCTCGTCTTGAGATTTATTTTGAATCTCCGACTTTTTTAACTTGCTACGTCCAGCCTGAAGATCTCTTGGAGATATACTTCCTCGACCCTTCATTTTCTCAGAAGATTCTTGAAAACTATCATCGATTTCTGATTTCTTAGAATTTTTATGTTTAGATTTTAATTCTTTTTGTGATCCTTTATCACTATACTTACCTATCAGACTCTGAATTTCCGTATTAAGAACTTTTACGCTATTCCTCAATTTATTCAAAGCTTCATCGTACTCTTGGTCATTTGGTTGAAGATTCATTATTTCAGACCAAGCTACTTTGGCATTCGGATATAGATTGACGCAAATATCATTCCATTTATTTTTTATCTCATTCGTTGTCTTAACTTCTGAAACATTAAACATTTCCGGAGCAAATAGGTTCAAATCAAACAACTTAGACGAATTATTCACCTCTACAAAGCACTTTTTTCCGCTAGATCCGATTTTATCCTTCGTTACTGCGTAATTTTGCAAAACATTCCATAACTGAGACAAAGCTTTCCTGTAACTCTTAATCTTATTTTCCCATAACACCAGTTGCGTTCTCGCCATTTCCTCGCAAATGGTGTCGATAGTCGACTTGCTTGAATTTAATTCATCAAGTTTTTTGCTTATATTGAATTCCTTAAACCAAGTTTGTAGCTTGTTCAAATCAGAAATCATTTCATCCAATTTATTTTTATGATTCTCTAATTTATCTTTGAAAATAGCCACTTGTTTCTCTTGTTTATCCGAACTTTTTATATTACTCAATCTCTCCTGTTCTTTTTTTAGAAAAATCAACTCTTTCTTTAACTCATCGAAGTCTGACATAATTGTTTTACAAAACTCTGTAAAATCATGAGCTGTACGAGATCTTGATTCTAAATCGAATTCTTTTCGCAACGGCCGAGAATCATTCTCCTCTTCATCTGGAACTAACGTCTCTTGAGAATCTGTATTTTTTAAATTGTGTTTTTTTGGCGCCTTCCATCTCGAAGGTAATTTTGATCGGGAATCGTCTTTATCTTTCTCTCTCCAAAATTCTTTTACTTCTTTCACAGGAATGGAATTTTCATCAACTTCATTCCTTGCAAAGACATCCCCTCCATACAAAAGTATCACAGCTGAACATATACCAAAAACCTTCAGTTTCATCTCTTTCTCCCAAATCGTCATTTATTTCCCTAGACCAGCCACTAGTCTAGTCAATATTCTATCCAAAATTCATTAATCATTCGTTAATTTTGGGAGAAAAATCCCTAACCTTAATTCACTCCTAAAGCAAATTTAAAATGAGCACAGCTGTAAAG
>Ga0265300_10004323_pt1 | contig 11356 bp, 10 predicted proteins | sample AusTroGonzalo_MG_FD_193482 | JGI IMG/M metagenome (GOLD analysis project Ga0265300, IMG submission 193482) | Bovine rumen microbial communities from tropical cattle in Woodstock, Queensland, Australia - Gonzalo_03 | ecosystem: Host-associated > Mammals > Digestive system > Stomach > Rumen ... | reverse complement strand
CTCCTATCAGTTTTTTATGTTTGACTTTCTTTCTTGTGAAGCGGCTTTCTGAAGCGCGTTCGACCTGGTATATGGCAAACGCGGGACCAATGCTCAAAATTGTTCAAAAGGTTGACAAAATGACAGATTGTCCTGCCATAATGGCAAAAATTACTGTCAAAATGTCGTATTTGCGGGATCCCGAAAATAGTTGTACCTTTGCTTGAAGCTTTAGGAGGCTGAATGGAAAAAGGCGATTGGCAAGACAAGGAGCATTGGTATGCCGTCAAGGTGTTTTTCAACAAGGTGTTCAAAATGGAGGACATCCTGTTGGACATGGGCCTGGAGACGTATCTGGCTGTCACCAAAGTCCAGCTGAAAGGTCCCGCCCATATGGCCGCTGCCCGCAAACTGGCCTCGGTGGAGCCGGGCCACAGGGCAGATGGCCGCTACATTCAGGAAGGCCCTGTCCTCTACGAGCGCAAGCCCCTGGTGAATTCCCTCATCTTTGTAAAGGCCGCCGTCCCGCAGATCAAGGAAGTGGAGCAGCGCCTCAAGGAAGAAGCCGCCGGCGACAAGCCCATGGGCTTCATTTATAAGAAGGCCGATTTCAAGGAATTCGCCACCATTCCGGACTCCCAGATGACCTCGTTCCGCCTGGTCACGGAGTCGGGTCTGAGCGGCTTGGATTTCTTCTCGGCCGATGATATGACGCGCTACCGTACGGGAGACCGCGTGCGCGTGACCGGAGGCCCGCTCAAGGGGGCCGAGGGCTATATCAAGCGAATCAAGAAGGACCGCCGCCTGCTGGTGTGTGTGGAAGGGGTCATCGCCGTGGCTACCTCCTACATTCCTTCCGAACTGTTGGAAAAAGTAACTGAAGAATAATGCCGGCCGAAGGTAACATAGTGATCCGGCACGCCCGGGTGAACAACCTCAAGGACATCACGGTGGAAATCCCCCGGAACCGCCTGGTGGTGGTGACGGGCGTATCCGGTAGCGGCAAGAGTTCGCTGGCCTTCGACACCTTGTTTGCCGAGGGACAGCGCCGCTTTGCGGAGAGCCTCTCCTCGTATGCCCGCCAGTTCCTGGGCCGTATGGCCAAACCGGACGTGGAAGCCATTGACGGCATACCGCCGGCCATCGCCATCGAGCAGAAGGTAAATATCAAGAACCCCCGTTCCACGGTGGCCACCACCACCGAGATTTACGATTACCTGCGCCTGCTGTTCGCGCGCATCGGCCGCACCTATTCCCCCGTGAGCGGAGAAGAGGTCAAGACGCATACGGTGAAGGATGTGCTGGAGTTCATCAACGACGGGAAACCGCACGCCCTGTACATCCTGGCCGATTTGAAGTGGGATGCGAGGGAGGACAAGGTGGAGCTGATGCTGGCCCTCAAGGAGGAGGGTTTCGGCCGCCTGTTCCGGCCGGCCGACGGCAGCATCCTCCAGATTGAGGAAGTGATGAAGCTGGACGGGAAGTACCCCTCCGGCCTGCTGCTCCTGGTGGACCGCGTAAAGACTTCCGGAACCCTGGACGACGACATCCGCACCCGTCTCAATTCTTCCATCCAGTCGGCCTTTGACAAAGGCAACGGGGACATGGCCCTGTGGGAGAAGACGGAGTCCCTGGAATCGCCAGCTGCGTCGTTACATCGCTTTTCTTCACGTTTTGAACGGGATGGAATTACGTTCCGGCAGCCGGATGAATATCTGTTCAGTTTCAACAGCCCGCTGGGGGCCTGCCCGGTATGCGGCGGTCTGGGGAAGATTGTAGGGATCAGCGAGGACCTGGTGGTGCCGGACAAGACCAAGAGCATCTATGACGGGGCCATTGCTTGCTGGAGAGGAGAGAAGATGAGCTGGTTCAAGGATCAGCTTATCAAGAACGCCGAGGAGCTGGGAATTCCCATCTTCGAGCCGTATGCCAAGCTTACCGAGGAGCAGAAACACATCATATGGACCCACCGGGGAGATTATGAGGACCCTGATGCCTATTGCGGCCTGGACCAGTTCTTCGAGTGGGTAGAGAGCAACCGCTACAAGATCCAGTACAAATACATGCTGAGCCGCTACAGCGGCCGCACTACCTGCCATGCCTGTGGAGGCAGCCGCTTGCGCAAGGAAGCGTTGTATGTGAAGGTGGCGGGGAAGACCATCCATGACTTATTGAGCATGACGGTGGAGGAGCTTCTGGGGTGGTTCCAGGAGATCCCGGGTCAAGCCCGGGATGAGGGGATTAGTGCGTATGAATGGGAGGTTGCGGGGAAGACCATCGAGGAGATTGTTTACCGGCTGCAGTGCATCCAGGACGTGGGACTGGGGTATCTGACGCTGAGCCGGACCATGAATACGCTGTCCGGCGGCGAGAGCCAGCGGGTGAATCTGGTCACGGCGCTGGGCAGTTCGCTGGTGGGCTCCATGTACATTCTGGACGAGCCTTCCATCGGCCTGCATCCGCGCGATACGGAGCGGCTCATCGCCGTCCTGAAGCGTCTGCGGGACATAGGTAACACCGTTGTGGTGGTGGAGCACGATCCGGAAATCATCCGCGCGGCGGATTGCCTCATAGACCTGGGCCCCAGGGCGGGGTTGAACGGGGGAGAGGTCGTGTATATGGGACGGCCGGAGATCCCGGGTCAAGCCCGGGATGAGGAGGTCCCGGGTCAAGCCCGGGATGAGGGGCGGTCTCTTACGCTGCAGTACCTGGCTGGTGTGCGAAAGCCTTATGTGCGGGAGAAGAATCCCTGGCGGTACAGCATTACCGTGCAGGGGGCTATGCAGAACAACCTCAAGGACATTGACGTGCAATTCCCGCTGAACGTGTTCACCGTGGTTTCCGGCGTGTCCGGCAGCGGCAAGAGCTCGCTGGTGGGCGACATCCTGTACCCGGCGCTGCACCGGCGCATCAACGAGACCGGGGACCTTCCCGGTACGTTCAAGGGCCTTTCGGGAGACCTGAACCGTATTACCCGCGTGGAGTACGTGGACCAGAATCCCATCGGCAAGAGTTCCCGTTCCAATGCCGTCACCTACCTGAAGGTGTATGACGACATCCGCAAACTCCTTTCCGACCAGCAGTATGCCCGCATCAACGGATACACCCCCTCCTTCTTCTCCTTCAACCAGGAGGGCGGCCGGTGCCCGGAATGCCAGGGCGACGGTTTCGTCAAGATAGGCATGCAATTCATGGCCGATGTGACCATGGTGTGCGAAAGCTGCGGCGGTAAACGCTTCAAGCCCGATATCCTGGAAGTCCGCTACCAGGGACTCAATGTGGACGACATCCTGAACCTGAGCGTGGAGCAGGCCATTGCCTTCTTCGGCGCCCAGAAGGACGAAGCCGCCCGGGGCATTGCCGCCAAGCTGCAGCCGCTGGTGGACGTGGGCCTGGGCTATATCAAACTGGGCCAGCCTTCCAGCACGCTGTCTGGCGGCGAGAGCCAGCGCATCAAGCTGGCATATTTCCTGTCGCTGGCCGCCGGAGGCCGCGAACGCATCCTCTTCATCTTTGACGAGCCCACCACGGGCCTCCATTTCTACGATGTGGAGAAATTGCTGAAGGCGTTTGACGTGCTCATCGGCAAGGGACATACCGTCATCGTGGTGGAACACAACGTGGATGTGATCCGCAGTGCTGACTGGGTCATAGACCTGGGACCCGATGCCGGGGACCGGGGCGGCGAAGTGGTGTTCGCCGGTACGCCCGAAGAATTGAAAAAACAGGGGAAGACCTTTACAGCCCAATACTTATGAAAAAGATAGCCGCCCTTACCATGGTCCGCAACGACGACTTCTACCTGCGCAAGTGGGTGGAGTACTATGGGCGTGAACTGGGCGGAAAGGAGCATCTGTACATCTACTTCGACGGGCTGGACCAGGAGATTCCCTCTTTCTGCGAAGGGACAAATGCGGAGAAACTGCCCAAAATCGGAACGAATGTGGTGTCCAACGACAAAGGCCGCGTGGCGGTGATGAGCAACCGGGCTGCCGAACTCTTCGCCCAGGGGTATGACCTGGTGATAGGAACAGACTGCGACGAGTTCCTGGTGGCCGATCCGGCTTTGGGAATGGGGCTGGCCGCCTTTTTGGAGGGCGTTTCCGTAAAAGGCTGCGCTTCCGGCCTGGGCCTGGACTTCGGCCAGAAAATGGGGGAGGAGGGACCCATAGACGAGACGGTCCCTTTCCTGCAGCAGCGGCATTATGCTCAGTTGGGAACCCGTTACACCAAGGCTTCTATTTTGTCGGAACCCTTGCAATGGGGCAGCGGCTTCCATCGGGTGAAAGGCCACAACTTCCACATTGTGAATGATTTGTATCTGCTGCACTTCGGCTATTTTGATATGGGCCGCATTGAAGCCCGTTTCCAGGACAAGTCCAGGTTGGAGCAGGGCTGGGAAAAGCACATGCACAAGCGTGCCCGCACCATCCGCCTGGTCACCGGGCTGAAGGCCCGCGACTTCGGGCGCTGGACGGCTTTCGCCCGCATCTGCCAAAGCATCGCCCGTCCTCCCTATGCCTGGAACAAACCCGGCATGCTGGGGCTCAGAATAGTAGTGCGCATTCCCGAAAGATTCCAAAACATAATCTAATGCAGCCGGTCGTTTCTCTCATAGTGCCCATATACGGCGTTGAGCAGTACATTGAGAAATGTGCCGAGTCGGCTCTGCGTCAGAGCTATCCCGCCATCCAGTTTGTCTTTGTGAATGACGGCACCAAGGACAGGTCCATGGAAGTGCTTTCGGGCGTTATCGAGCGTTTCCCGGAGCGTGACGTAACTATAGTGAACAAAGAGAACGGCGGTCTTCCGCAAGCGCGCCTTTCCGGTCTTAAAGTGGCAAAGGGAGAGTACATAATGCATCTGGACTCTGACGACTGGCTGGAGCCGGACGCCGTTTCCCTGCTGGTCTCAAAGGCTGCCGAAACCGGTGCTGATCTGGTTTACTACAACTTCTGGAAGGAGTATCCCCACCGCAGCAAACTGGACAGGGAGAAGCCTTACTCGGCGGCCAATAAAACCAAGTATATGCGACGGCTTTACAACGACGGCGCATACGGCTATCTATGGAACAAATTCTGCCGCAGAGAACTCTACGACGGTGTTTTCTTCCCCAAGTACAATATGCATGAAGATGTGGTGGTGGCAACCCAGCTCATTTTCAAGGCTGCCAGGATAGAGCAGCTTCCGGTTCCGCTGGTGCATTACCGCAGGGACAATCCTTCGGCCTCTACAAGGGTGGGAAAGAAAAAGCGCAGGGGACAGATGGCCCGTAACTACCTGGACCTTTACGAACACTACCTTCCGGCTCTGGAGACTTCGCCCATCGGCCCTGTGGTAAACGATATCCTGCTGCGCGCCGCATGGGTGGCGGAAAGCCTTGACAGGGAGCTGTATGAGGAGCGTCCCTATCTTGCCGCAGCCGCAAAACACCTTCCCCTTATGCCGGGGCACAGGGTACTGCTTGTTCAGCAGCTCTGGCTTAAGCTGAAGATCTTGTTTCCGTGACCCTGGCGCTTGTTCTCAGGCGGGGGAGTCATGTAGTCGGCCCCGAATACCTGTGTAAGGTATGCGTGGGTGTCCTTGAAGGCAAGGACGTTGAGCCCCGCAAAGGAGATATCGGTCAGCGTGTCGAAAAGGTCTTTCCGGTGCACGGACTCGTAGGTTGAGGAGCCCAGCATGTGGGCTATGAGAGGCGTTGAGCCGTAATCTACTGTGTGAATGAAATCATCGCATTTTTTCCACCAGGCGTCAAGGCTGTGGAAACGCGTTTCCAGGAGCATGAACGGTGAGCCGTAGGGAAAGCGCTTGTTTCTCATGTAGAGGCGGCGATGAAGGTGGATGAGCCGATGCATGAAGCGATACTGCTGATCGGCATCTTCGGGCACGGCATCCAGAGGGAATATATCCAGGTTTACGCCGAAGTGGAAGCGCGTTTTATGGTCTTTTGCAAGGGTTGTGGGGTCGTTCACCTTTGCATAGCCGGCATAGAAGTCTTTTGTGCGGTACAGGCAGCGGAAACGCCCGTCTTTGGGGTAGAGAGCCACAAAACGGTCGAAGTCGGGGCGGGGCATGATGATGTCTATGTCGTCATCCCAAGGGATGAAGCCGCCGTGCCGGACGGCGCCGAGGAGTGTGCCGAAGGCTATGGAATAGCGCAGGCCTTCCTTTCGGCAAAAAGCGTCCACATCGGCCATTATCTCCAAAAGACGGTCCTGTATTTCCTTTAAACTGAGTTCTTTCATCCGGGTTATAGCGTATTTACGTTTTCACCGCGCAGCCAGGCTTCCTGTACGCGGCTCATCATGAGGATCTCTTCCTTTGTAAGCTTGTCGTACCCTCCGTGAAGAATGCTGGATACAAAGTCTTTAATCTCGTATCGGAGGCCTTCTCCGTCAAAGGGGTAGAAGTATTTCTTGTTCTTGTTCTGGTCTTCGAAACGAAGCTCGAAGTAGTCTGTCTTCCACCAAGGGGCGGGTACGTAAGCATAGCCGCCGGTGCCGGAAACCACCATGTTCCCTTCCGTTTTCACTCCCAGGCCCACCTGGAACGAGGCTATGGCGTGCTCGAATGTCATGACGGCCTTCGTGTACATATCGACTCCGTTTTTCATTCTGGAGAAGAAGTGCAGACTCCTGTAGTCTGTTCCAAGAAGCTTGAAGATGGGAAGAAGCGGGAACGGGGCGTTTTCGCTCATGGAACCGCCTTTGCGCATGCAGTCTTCCTCGCCGGTAAGCGTTGTTACGGAAGCGTTTACCTCTACTATTTCACCTATGGCGCCGGATTTGAGAAGCGTCACAAGATGGCCGAAAGCCGGGCAGTATGCGGTCTTGTGCGCAATCATGAGCCGCAGCTTCTTAGTCTGGGCAAGTTCAATAAGTTCCTTCGCCTCATCTTCCTTTGTCACGAACGGAATCTCGCAAAGTACGTGTTTGCCGGCCTCCAAGGCCATTTTTGCATATTCGTAATGGGTATTGTGCGGTGATGCGATATATACGGCGTCACAGGCATTGATGAGTTCCCCGGCCGATGATGCGGCGTGGGGAATCTCAAACGCCCTGCAGAACTCTTCGGCCTTTGCAGCCGACGGATTGAACGCGGCGCACACCTCCAGGCTGTTCACGAACTGCGCTTCCGGTACGAAGCGCCTTGCTATGCTTCCGGTGCCAATAATTCCCAAGCGCACAGCGGGCCTGCCATTTCTCAGTTGGGTGCTTGATATGCCTTCCGTGCGGGGGAGATACACGACGTCGCAATATTCCCTCAGATAGTCGAACCGGCCTTCCCAGTCCGACCCTATTGCAAAGATGTCTATTCCGTAGCGTTGAATATCGTCTATCTTCTGCCCGTTGTACTCCTCTATTATGATCTCGTCGGCGTATCCGCTCTTCCTGACGGCCTCTATGCGGTCCATAAGCCTGTCACAGGTGTTCAGCTTCCCCCTTTCAAGGTCGAAGTTGTCTGTGGTAACGCCCACTATGAGCCAGTCTCCCAGTGCCTTGGCCCTGCGAAGAAGGTTTGCGTGCCCTTCGTGAAAGAGGTCGAAGGTTCCGTAGGTGATTACCTTTTTCATTCTTGTTCCAATTCGTGAATCCTGGCGGCCAGTTCCCTTAACTCGTCATCTGTCTGGAGTCCCATGTGGGAGACTCTGTAAAAGCCTGGGACGGAGCCCGGCATAATATAGGTCTCATACTTCTCTATGAGCCCGCGGAATACCTTGCGGTCCTTGTCTTTTGTCTGGAAACCGGTTACTGCTACCGATGGGACCTCTGCCGGCACATCCCATCCGTACTCCTTGCAAAGTGCGCGGAAAACGCCAGCCCTGTGGCGCACAAGGCCGATATTGTGCTCCTCGCCTCCTTCGGCCTCAAGCTGTTTGAGACGTGCATGAAGCTGGAGGTACAGGGATGTGGCGGGGGAGTAGGGCGTCTGCCCTCTCCTGAGGTTAGAGAAGTTGTCTTCGAAGTCCCAGTAGTAGCCTTTGTGGGCGAAGGGATATCCGTCCAGGGCGGCCGAAAAGAACAGAACGGAAAGCCCGGGGAGTATGTTGAGGCCTTTCTGGGTGCTGGTGACGCAAATGTCTATGCCAAGCTCGTCCATGGAGAGTTCTTCGGCAAGGAAGCTTGAAATGACATCTACAACAAGGGAAACGCCGTGCCTGTGGCAGATGTCGCTTATCTTTCTGAGGTTGAAAAGCTGCCCGGTGGATGTCTCGTGATGCTGGCAAAGGAGTACGTCGGGCTTATCGGCCTTTACCCTTGCCTCCAGGTCTTCGTAATCAAGATCCTTTGCAAAGGGGACGGCGTAATCTATGGCATCTGCGCCGTAATACTCGCAAAGGGAATACCACCTGTGGCCGAATGAACCGCCATCAATCACGATGGCTTTCCTCTTTGTGCTCACGTAGTTTTCCACCACCGCGCTCATTGCCCCCGTGCCGGACCCGGTGTAAATGATGGTTCTTCCACCGGTGCAATGGATGAGATTCAGGAGCATCTTCTCAGACTCCAGGTTGATGTCGGAGAATTCCTGTGTGCGCATGTAGGGGATAGGCTCCCCGGCAATCTTCATGAGGGCGGGATCTATATCACCTGGAAAAACGTAAGATTTCATTTAATGTATGCCGATTCTGGGCGTCATGATAATGTGCAAAAATAGGGTATAATAACGGAATAACCAACATTATTATTTATATTTGTACAGATAATTGATGGCCGGTATCGGTTGAAACTGGCCGATGATGCAGATAAAGGCTTGTATGATTGAGGTTGTCAAAACAGCCATTCCGGACCTGCTCATCCTGGAACCCAAGGTGTTCGGGGATGCTCGGGGGTATTTCATGGAAAGCTGGAACCAGCGGGACTTTGAAGCCGCTGTGGGACGTCCTGTCCATTTTGTGCAGGACAACGAAAGCATGAGCCGTTATGGCGTGCTCCGCGGCTTGCATTTTCAGAAGGGCCGATATTCCCAGAGCAAGCTGGTTCGCGTGGTCAGCGGCCGCGTCCTGGATGTGGCGGTGGATATCCGCCGCGGTTCCCCCTGGTTCGGCCGGTACGTGTCCTGTGAGCTTACGGGAGAGAATCATCGGCAGTTCTTCATTCCCAGGGGCTTTGCCCATGGCTTTGCCGTATTGAGTGAAGAGGCGGTTTTCCAGTATAAGTGTGACTGTTTGTACACGCCCTCCGCAGAGGGCGCCATAGCCTGGAACGACCCTTCCCTGGCCATAGACTGGCTTCTTCCGGAACAGGATATCCTCCTTTCCGAGAAGGATAAGCACCATCCGCTCCTGGCCGATGTCCCCGATCTGTTTGACTACGACACAGATTATTACGCAGAATGAGAATCCTGGTAACCGGCGCTAACGGACAGCTGGGTATGTGCCTGAGGGCTGTCCTTCCTGAAGGAACCGTCTATACGGACGTGGTTCCCGGGCAGGATACCGTACATCTGGACATCACGGACCTAGAAGCCATTCGCTCTCTGGTAGCGGCAGAAAAAGTGGATGTCCTTGTGAACTGCGCAGCCTATACCAATGTAGATGCGGCCGAGGACAACGAAGCCCTGGCGGAGCTGCTGAACGCCAAGGCGGTGGAAAACCTGGCCCTGGCCATGAAGGAGGTGGGCGGCCTGCTGGTGCATATCTCCACGGACTATGTCTTTGGCGGCGTGCCGTATAACACGCCTTGCCGGGAAGACATGACCGGAACGCCCACCGGCGCATACGGCCGTACCAAATTGCATGGGGAACAGGCTATCCTGCGTTCCGGTGTGCAGCATGTGATTATCCGTACCAGCTGGCTGTACAGCGAATTCGGCAAGAACTTTGTCAAGACCATGCTGCGACTGACGGCCGAAAAACCTTCCCTCAAGGTGGTCTTTGACCAGGTTGGCACGCCCACCTATGCCCGTGACCTCGCCGAAACCATAGCAAAGATACTGGATCATCCCGGGCTTCCCCCGGGATCTCCCTGCGTGTTCCACTTCTCCAACGAAGGGGTGTGCTCCTGGTATGACTTTGCCAAAGCCATCGCAGAGTATGCGGGGCATACGGCTTGTGACATACAGCCCTGCCACAGTGACGAATTCCCTTCCAAGGTGGTCCGGCCTTCTTATTCCGTGCTGGACAAGACCAAGATCAAGGAGACTTTCGGCCTTTCTATCCCATACTGGACGGATTCCCTGAAAAAATGCATCAGGAACCTGTCAGAGCCTCTTTGTTGACCCTCCAGCTGTCTTCTCCCAATCCGTCGCCCCTGGGGCATACCGTAATCCGGTACCAGGTGTTCCGGACTACGTCGAAGTTATTCAGGGATTCTCCCAAGTAGAAGCGGTAAATGAGCCGGTCGCCCGCGCGGGTGTGCCAGGCGGGCGAATGGTATTCGGCCTTTAATTCTATATAGGAGCAGATTTCCTGGTAGGTGCCGTCGGCGAAGACTTTCCCGCTGTCCGTGAGGACGTTGTGCAGCAGGTCTCCCTGGCAGTTTTCCAGCAGGTACACGTTCACGCTGCGGCTGAGGCCCGCTCCCGAGCCTTCGTTGAGGGCGCTCACTTGCGACCCGGTTTTACCGTATCCCAGGTTGAAGGTTTCCTGGGGACCGCTGACCTTGCTGGGCCCTACCAGTTGGACCGACGAGGGACAGGCTCCTACCCTCACGTCGGTCACTTTGAACTGGACATCGGCCTGCAGCTGGCTACGGTCTATGTTGAGTTCAATGCGGGCCATCAGGCGTTCCAGGGGTACTTCCAGAATGCCGTCGTCTCCCAGGGTGATTTCTTCTGCGAAGGCGACCATGGGGATGCCCTGCGTGAATTCGTCGGGGTAAGCCATGTGGTAGCGGTAAGCCCTCGCTTCCTCCAGGGTACGGAAGGGAAGCTCATAGCCCAGGTTGGCCGCGGCCAGGATGGTGTAGGGAACGTCCCTGAGAAGGGTGGTGTTGTACCGGACCTTCCCGTCCACCAGCCTGAGTGAACGGTAGGGGACGTAAACCCTTTCTTCCAGCACGCCGAATGCATTGAAGATATAGAGGTTGTAGTCCGAGATACGGGTATCGTCCGGGTCGCCTGCACGGGTTGCGCAGAATCCCTGCGGGTTTAGGATGAGGGCGAGAGATACCACGGGCTGCTCATATTCCCGCGTGCAGGCGCCCAGAACGAACAAAAGGGGTAAAAGGATCTTTTTCATACTCAGAAACTGACTGTGCTGGGTTCCCGGTCCTGCCAGGGAACGGTGAGGGTTTCAACAAGAGCGGCATCACTGGAGACAGGGATGTCCGGGTCGGGCGATCCCATGCGCCGCAGGGTAATGTCAAAGCTGTAAACCTGGCCGGCCTCCAGGTGGGGAATCTCCAGGGGATAATAGCATAAATGCCCGTCCAGC
>Ga0265300_10004321_pt1 | contig 11358 bp, 20 predicted proteins | sample AusTroGonzalo_MG_FD_193482 | JGI IMG/M metagenome (GOLD analysis project Ga0265300, IMG submission 193482) | Bovine rumen microbial communities from tropical cattle in Woodstock, Queensland, Australia - Gonzalo_03 | ecosystem: Host-associated > Mammals > Digestive system > Stomach > Rumen ... | reverse complement strand
GGAAAAGATCAGATGCCGAAGCGCGTCCTGATCCGTGACTCCTTCATGCGCCGTATGCCTGACGGTCACTGGGTTGAACAGCGTAAGGATTGGGAAGCCCTTGAACTCCTTGATTTTGAAATGAAGGACGCCTACATGATGGGCAAAACTCCTGAAGGAGAAGAGATTTGGGTGAACCGCACCGTTCACGTCGCAGCCCGTGACTGGGACGAAGCAACGAGAATTTACAACTGGCACAAGGATCGCTGGATGAGCTGCGGCTTGATTTCTGGCTGGATGAATTTCTGGACTAACCGTGCCCTCAACGCTGAAAAGAAGGCTTAAAGGAGTTTGAATCATGGCTTACAAAGAAGTAAAAAGCAAGACCCGAGTTGTTGAATTTGATCTTGGCGCCGAAAAGGTGACAATGACGCTCAAGCGCTTTGAAGGCAAAGTCCGCAAGCACGACTATCTTGGCCGTCCGGCTGGCTGGGGCGTGAGTGGTTTTACTTGCGTGAAGTGTTCTCACTTTCCGAAGGCCGACTGGCGCCCGTACATTGACTTCGGCACCAAGATGGCCGACTGTTCGCTTGCGGGCTATGAAGCAGAGACTCCGGAATGGCCGATGATTGACCAGCTTGCTGAAAGCATGATTTTCGAGTACAAAGGCTGGACTGACGACGAAGGCTACATTTCTGTCGCAGACGCTTTGAAGAAGATCGCAGAATTTAACGAAACGCTTGTCAAGGAAAACGCTCAGAAAGAGCTCAAGGCTTGCGCTGAAATCCTGAAGGAGATGAAATAATGAAAAAGAAAGCGATTACTCCGGATATGGGCGTTGACCCGCAGACGAATTTCCTTCCGTAAAAGATCAGCGACAGGATGGAAAAGATTAAACTGCCAAATGCAGCAACGATGTTTAAAATATTCGCGGAAGATGAAAAACGCCGAAAACAGGAAGATTTCCGAAAAAGCGCCCAAAATTGGTGCTTAAAATAACCCGGAAAACGTCATAATATTACACATTTTTGCATTATTCGTCTGAGAATAAGATACGCAAAAATTGCTGTATAATTGCCAACAACGATCAGAACGTGGAGGATTTTAAGAAAAAGTGTAATATTTTCAAATTTTTTCCTTATTGTCCCATTGACAGGTTTCCAAATAGTTGTTATATTTTACTCGTAAAACAAATCAATTTGGAGATTCTACTATGGCTCAGAAGACAATCCGTGAAACTGTTATTGAACTCGCTATCAAGCTTCGCATCGCAAAGATGAACTATATCGCAAAGGATTCTGCTATGATCAACAAGTCTTGCCCCGAGTACAAGAAATGGTTGAAAGCCTCTGACGCAGTATTTGCCAAAATGGATACTCCGGAATTCATGGAAGAAATCAAGAAGAACGGAATTGTCACTGCCAAGGAAATTGACGCTGCCTTTGACGCTAAGTTCAAGCCGAAGGCTGGTGACTTTGGTGACTTCTGCCCGTCTGTTTAAGGAGATTGAAAATGGATTTTAAATCTTTCTATTCTGAAGTCGTTGAATGGATCGCTGATCATACTTCTTGCAATCTCGATGACGCTGTCAAAGAAGTTGACGCTGCTGAAGATCAAGTTCGCCGCGACTTCGCAAACGGAATCTCTTCTGAAATTGCAGCGTTCAACGTCTGCACCGCTCGCCACATCTGCTAAAAAGATCAACGCTTAACTTAAGGAGAATTTGAAAATGGAAAACACGAATGACAAAATGCAGTTTATCGCTCTCGCTATTCAGAAGTACAACCTCAAGAACGCAAAGTCTTGCGAAATCGTTGAATTCATCCAGTATCCGCAGAAGCGCAAGAATGGCGCTGAATACGCTCTTGTCTTTAGCGTTCACCGTTGGAATGGCGACTCGAGCAACACTATCGAGTACAACTCTTACGCCCAGCTTAAGGCCTGGTTTGACTTCCACTGCTAAGGAGAATTGACAAACATGGCTAAGAAGAAAAAGATAGAAAAGCCTTTTGGTATCCGGCGCCTCCCGGATGGCAAATGCAAGCTGCAGTTCGCTACATCAGAAGAAGCAGAACACGCAATGGAGACGTTCACTTATCCGCAAGATTTTGAAATCGTCAACTTAATTCTTCACCCAGAATTTTTACAGAAGTAAATGAACGTAAAGCAATTTATTTGTGAATATCCGTCTGTAAAAGCAGAAATCAGTTTAATGCCGACAAAGAAGTTTGATCTTCTCAGCAAGCTCTTCGTGCTTTGCAGCAGACTGTTCGAGAAGCGCAATTCAGTTCTTCGGTCAACTGACGAGATGGAGCTTAACGAAGTAGCAGAAGAAGATCCGGAAGCGTTTGAGACCTGGCAGAATCTTATTCATGACGTGAACTTTAAAATACACGTAAAAGACGGCTGGATGATATTGCATAAGATCAAAGAAAATAAGTATGAAACGGATTTGCCGCTGTATGAAGTCGAGAAAGCCATCAACCTGACTTATTCAGGCATTCTGTTATTCAACAAAAGATACGAAATACTTCAAAAAAGGAGAAAAATCAAGGAAATCAGGCAGAGTGCCCAAATTTATGAAATTTAAGCAATTTGCTTCTGTAAACTTTGTTTTACAGAAAAAATGAGGAAAATATGCATTTTTAGTTGACAGCTGCCGCGGAAATTGTTATATTATCTACGTTGGAAATTGATGGTAACAGTAACAATTTTTGAGGTTTGACATGAAGACTATCGCACAATTTCACGAGAACTTGCTCACCGCTTTCGCTGTCGCTAACGTTAAAATCATCAAGCGCATCGCTGGTCACGTAAACGGCGACACGCTGGAAATCAGCGTCAAAGCAGAAAAGCAAGGCTCGCGTCATTGCATCAATTCTTACTGCTATACTGTGAGTCCGGCTGACAAGCCTCATCACATGATGATTGATGAAGTCTGGGTTGGCTTTGACAGCGATGGCTGCCCCTGGTCTGACAACATGGGAGGCCAGATTGTTGACTGTACTGGCAAGACCGTAGACCAAGCGATTGATCTGATCGTTGAAACCCTCATGAAAAAGCTCGCTGAAGGAGATTGACAGATGAATAAGTTCGCTACTCTTTCTTACCTTGACGACATTATTGAACCTGAACAATGGAATGATTTTGTTGAATACGTCAATGAAGTCTTCAACTACGATCTTTCAACAGTTCCACCAACCGCCTTATTCTCCAAAACCGAAATGCTTGAATGGGCAGATTCTTACAGAGGTATTTAACATGGCTTATCAAATTGATCTTTCTAAAATGCTTGACTGGGCTAAGTCTCAGCCGCTCATTAAAAAACGTATGGGACTTTATGCTACTTGGGATTTCTATCTCAAGATCCGCAACTTGAATGTATTGATCTTCACGGTTGACGTCGCTAAGCGTACCTACTGGCTTAGCTACCACCTTAAGCCTTTCTATCTCAAAGGCCAGTACGGAATCACTGTTGGCATGCCGAACAACTGTCCAATCAAACGCGATGACGCTTGCCGTAACTGGCGCCTCCTTAACAAAATGTTCACGTGTCTCGTAGACCAGATCAACGACTGCGCTGACAGAGCCCACGCTTACAGCAAAAAGAAAGGAGCTTAATATGTGCATACTCTGCGATTTCATCAAGAAAGGAAAGACTTCTACGAAGAACCCCATCGGGATTCGTTGTTACTGGACTGATATGAACTCCACTGGCGCCATCACAAGCGATCTTACGAAGTGCCAGATTGAAGTCCCGCATCCTTGCGGCGATGGATCGGTGATTCTCGTCCCAGTGACGAACTGCCCGTGCTGTGGCGATCCTATCGTATTTGAAAAATGCAACTCGCTTGAAGAAGTTCTTCAAAGGGAAGGCTAAACATGCTTAACAAAGTTATCAACACAATCTGCTGCATGCCAGTAGATTTTCTCACATATTTAACAATTTCAATTTTCTAGGAAGGAAACAAATGAAGAAAATGTTATTCGCTCTCGTGGCTCTCGCAGTATTTGCTGGCGCCGCAAATGTCAAAACCTTTGACGAAAAGACCAAGACCGACAACGAACGGTTCTATGAAGAGAAGCAGGCGCTCTTCGGGGACAAATGCAACATCTATTCCATCAAGGAAGCGGGCTGCATTCAGGTGATTACCTTGTCCTGCAATATGCGAGTGACGCCGCAGCAAGCAGACACTGACATCGCAAAGTACGAATACGTCGGAAGCGAAAAGTCAATGGGTCGCTATTTCCATACTTACAAACGTCAATTTGTATGTGGAGAACGATAATTTGCCCACTTAAAATAACCCGGAAAACGTCAGTTTATTACACATTTTTGTGATAATCGTCTGAGATTCTTACGTGCCGATCCGTGCTGACAAATTGTCCGTACGACGTCAAAATAAGACGTTTTTGTGAAATATTACACTTTTTCATATTTTTTTGAAAAAATTGGTTGCCAAGTAACGGAATAGTTATTATATTTACTACGTAATCAAAAAACAACAAATTGACAAAAATTTTTCAACAAGGATTCGCACTATGAAGAACACCAAGAACGCTATCGCACTTCGCTCCATCGCTAAGGACCTCAAAGCCTCTGCTGTTAAGGTTCGCAAGTCTGTGGCTAACTGCCCGAAAGCTTCCTTGTCTCATCCGGCCTGTGGCCGTCACTCTGAACTTCCTACTGACACTCAGTGGACCAAGATCAAGCATGGCACCTTTGACGTCATGAAGCGTGAACGCGGCAATAACCGCGGTCTCATCAACGCTTGTGCTGAAATGGTTCACAACAAGAAGTTTGGTATCTGCTAATCCTCAACAATTTTTCAAAAGGAAATTCAATATGAAGAAAGTTTCTCACTGCCAGTTCAAGTCCCCGACTGTGATGGTCAATCAGATCCGTGCAGCAGTCAACAAGAACTTCCTCCCGGTAAGCGCACTTGACCACGCTAACGATCTCGCTGAACAGATTGAACAGGTCTCTGCGTCTATCGTATTGTCCCGCTTCTTGATCTCCAAGATCAAAGCACAGGCAAGCCTTTTCGCTACCTTCCATCCTGAAAACTCCACGAACGATCAGGTTCGCAAGGCTTTGAAGGTTTTGAGCGCAGACGAACGTAAGGCCCACATTGAAGGCGTCTTGAAGGTATTTGACAATGCCGGCGCAGCTCAGGCAAAGGCTTCGCTTAAAGCTCAGCTCGCAAAGATCAAAGCAAATCTTGTAACTAAGCGAAACATGATCGTTTCCCGTCAGCAACAGTTGAACGAACTCTACATCAAAGCACAGTTGGCGTTCAAGTCCGGCAAGCCTGCCTTTACTGCTGAACAGCCGAAGGTGATTCACAAGGTCTCGCCGAAGCCGGAATTGCCGAAGGCAGAAGATCAAAAGAACTTGAATCTCCGACTCAATAGAACTCAGCTGTTTGCAGTGATCCGTCAGCTCGCTGACATGGCAAGAAATGCTTCTCCTAGCGAAAATGACTTCGTGGTCTGTTTTCGCTGCAAACCCAGCCAGAACGGCTAATGTAAACTAAAATTTACAGAAAAAAAGAAAAAAATTCAACAAAACCAATTGACAACGAATAGAAAAGTTATTATATTTTATTCGTTGCCTGGTGGTTGACAACAAAAAACAAAATCAAAGCCACCAATTCAAAAAAACTTTAAAAAGGAAAAACTACTATGAAGAACACCGAAATCAAGAACACTCTCGCTTCCAAGAACGCTGCTGTCGCTACTGCTTCCAAGGCCGCTACTGCAGAAAAGACCAAGAAGGTCGCTACGAAGTCCAAGTCTGACGCACCGAAGACCAAGGTTGAACTCTTCGGCGAAGCACTGAACAAGTTCGTTCGTGCTAACTTTGAAACTTGCGTTGAAAAGAAAGACGGTAAGGTCTTCCTCCGCAAGGTTGATCTTGGCAAGGGCCCGGCAGACTACCGCGTTGAACTTGTCGCTGCTGAACACAAGGAAGGCAAGCGTGCTTCTCAGAAGCGCAATCTCTACGTCGTCGGCGCTGATGGCAAGGAACGCCTCGTTCAGTTCGGTGTCTTCAAGAAGAAGTACCTCTATCCTTTGATGAACATGGTCATCGCTGGCAAGCTCACCAAGAGCACTCAGAAGTTGGTGATTGATTCCGATCTCACCAAGAAGATCGCTGACGCAATCCGTGCTGACCGCAAGGCTTTCACTCTTGACAAGGGCGTGCTCGCTGGTCAGATCAAGGACATCGGCGCTGTGAAGATGACCGAATCCGTTCGCACTCTCAAGACTGGCAAGACCCAGCTCGAACGCAAGCTTTACATCAATGGCGAACTCAAGCTTGAAGGTGGTCAGCTCGGCCGCATCAAGAACGCCTTCTGCAAGACTGGCGCTCACAAGACCATGAAGGATATCATGGCTGACGCTGAATCTGTTGTCAGCGATCTTATCTAAGGTTGTTGAGACAAAACAATTTCCGGGGCGCCGGGTTGTTTTTGGTTCCTTGTTGGTTGTTACCGGCGCCCCTCTTTTTAACCCTTTGATCTCAAATGTACGAAGAACCAACAGTTGATGAAAGGATTGAATTTCTTCGGCGCGTAAAGAAGGCAAGTGACCAAGATCTAGCAGACGTTATTGAACATCCAGGAAGATGGAATTTACCTGATTGGCAGATGGAGATTATTTCGGACCAGCGGCGTCGGCGTCTTGCAGACAAAATTGAAGCAACGGCGAAAAGACTGGCGGAATGCACAAGTCGGAACAGTCTAGACGAGGCTGAACAAGAACGTCTTGAGAATCGTATCCGAGAGAAAATTCTCCGTGAACATTATCAACGCGAAAAAGAAGAAATCCTTAAGCAAGCAAACAACAAAACAACAAAAACCAAAACAGAAAAGGAAGATACTACTATGGCAGCAACAAAGACCACTGAAGCAACTGAAACCGCAGCACAGGCAACTCCGAAGTTTGACGTCAAGACCATCCTCGGCCTCAAGATGGCTGAAATGATGGCGAAGGCAATGGACAAGAACGGCACAATCCCGTTCACCAAGATGACCATCATGCAGAACCTCAGCGAAGGCAAGGGCATCAACGTCACTGACATTGTCAAGGCCAAGTACACCGAAAACTTCATGAAGGAACTTGACGGCAATAAGGATATTCCGATTGGCAAGCTCATCGCCTTCCAGACAATGCAGGAAGGAACGTTTGACATCAACACGATGATGCAGGCCAAGTTCGTTGAAAAGCTCTTCGGCGATCTCGACGAACAGACTGAAACTGAACAGAAGAAGTAATAAAATTTAAAAGGAAAAAGAATCATGCATATTCACAATGTAAAGGTATCAGACAATCTTACTGCCACCGTGCAGGTATCGTTCGCTCACACTCCGTATTCCAGCGATGAATCAAGACGCGCCACTGAAGCACAGCTCTCGATCTTGCTTCCGGTGCAGCTCGCAAACGATCTTGGTGTTTCCAACTTCGCCCACGTGAACAAGCAGGGCCGCAAAGAATACACTGTAAATGGTCAGGTCATCGTGGCAGTGCCAGTCGCAAAGGGCGTGGCGATCTGCTCTGAACGAGATCAGTTTGCTCGCTCCACTGGACGTACTCACGCAGTCGGCAAGGCCATCGCTGCGCTTCACGGCAACCCGAAGCACGCTGGCAAGGATACGTTCATCACTTACCCGGCATGGGCAAAGATCAAGGATTACATCGGCGATCTTTCTGACCAGTTTGGAAAGGCTGTAATCAAGGCCGTACAGTAGTCAAAATTGACCCGGAAAACGTCGGTTTATTACACAAATTGACGTTATTCATTGTAGATTTCTCTAGATAACAAGTTCCCGTGGATTTATCCGATCCACGGGTTTTTAGCATGTTTATAAGAAAAATTACACTTTTGTGACAAATCTATTGACGGATAGCGCAGAAATTGTTATATTATCTACGTTGGAAATTGATGGTAACGGTTTAAAATAAGGAATTGAAAATGAACACAAAAGACCTCGCTGAAATCCTCGCTACTTCCTTTGCTATTGGAATGGTTCTTTTCTATGGCGGCGTTGCTTTGGTTCAGATTATCAAAGACAAGCTCAACGGCGATTCCTGGAAGACAATCGCAAAGCGTTACCTTTAATCTGGAGAATTTGAAATGGCTAAGAAGACAGTTTTAACTACTAGCGTTACTTACACTTGCGACACATGCGGCGCTGAAATGGATACTAGCTGGGCTCGCATGGAAGTTCTTGTAGGTCATGGATATCCTGACAGCATTTACTGCGGCGTTGAGATCGCTGATCTTCAGACTGCTGCTGGCACGAAGTACAATCGGAAACCTGATCTTTGCGCTAACTGTGTCCGTCAACTGTTGATGAGAGCCATTGAACGTCTGCCAAAGGAGGCTTAATCATGGAAGAATTGTTAAAGAAACTCGAAGCACTTATGGATCTTCCTTCTATCAGCAAGGGCATTCAACTTGAACCTGAAGAAGACTACATTAGAGTGGTCTATTTCCGCAAAAAGCGCAAGCCGTTCATGCTTGCACAGATCGGTATCTCTGAAAAGTTTGATACTGAAGTCCGTGCATACGAGTTCACTGCTGAAGTATCCACGATCTCTCCTGTCCACATAGAAGTTGATGACGATGGATTCCACTACAAGGTCGCGGCACGCGTTGACTACGTGAAGGCCACTGGCAAGGAACTTGAAGAAGGCGTGGCAAAGATCCGTGCTGCATTGACTGAATCTATCCAGTTGATTGAGAAGGTTGAAACAGCCACAGACGAATACATTGAAAAGCTCAGAAAGATCGCTTTTGGAGGCTAATATGTACTTAACATTGAAGTCAATAGAACTGAAGGATGTAAAGGAACTTGTACCAGATCTTATCAAAAGCAAGTTCCCGTTCGCCTTTGAAGAGGGCGAGCACAGAGACTGGCATCAGGACACTCGTATTGCGAACGCTTTTCTCAACCTCATGCACCTTGCCTTTGTCCAGAAGCTCGGCTGGGTAATTGAACTGACAGACATCACCATCTGGAAGCCATACGGAGTAACAGGCACGACTGACAAGCACGCTCACGTAAAGCTTGACGTCTACGCAACTGGACTTTCTGTCGAGTCTCACGCAGCAAAATTCACGATGGAGTACAAGGACGGAAAGGTCTGGATGTATCAGATCGTAGACCGTACGATTGAATACGAACCCACGAAGAAGAACAGCCTGAAAGTCGAGACGAAGAAGCACCCGATGACTTTCCTTGTCACCAAGTGCCATGCAAGATGGGATTCGTATTACAGACGCGGCGAGTGGAACGGCTTTGACTATTTCTACCATAACGGCTTCGCTGAGATGTTCAACGTGCTGCTCAAGTGCAAGTCTTTGAACGAACGTATCAAGAAGAACGCTGAAGTCATCAAGGAAAGAGAAGCGAAGGCCAAGGCGAACCAGCTTACCGCAGTCATTCCTGTCCAGCTGGCATGCGAACTCGAAGACATTATCAACGAACGCTATGGTAAGCACTATTTCGTGGGGCTGAAGCAGGTCGTCACATCAACGTACACGAAGTACAAGCTGCAGATTGGCAACTGTCTCGCTGCTGCTTTGTGGGAAATCTGGTGGGATACGCCTCGCGTCAAGGATACTGCCAAGAACATATTCAACGCCGACAACGTGAAGAACATCGCTGGTCAGTACATGATTGATCCTAAGGACAACGTCCAGATGTACCACGGCAAGACCAACATGTACTGCAAGTTACGTCTTGAGAACGTCCGTGAGCTCGTGCAGGGCAACTGGATAACCGATCCTGAAACGTTGAAGCAGCTTGACGACGAGTACAAGTACTTTGTCTCCAACTTTAACAAGGCTCCGATCTCTCCTGTCCCTCCGCTCTTCACGTCCAAGTATTCTGGATTCCGTGAGTTTGACGAGGACAACTGCTCGAGCACCCTTGAAGTTGATGTCAACTACCATCACGGCAACGATCGTGCTCAACAGTGGTCCATCGAGATCGAGACGACGCTTCCTACCGAAGTTGGTGCAATGTTCCGCACGAGGGCTTACTTTGATGGTGACATCGAGACGTTCAGACGCCACATCAACGAATGGCTGGACGCTGAGGAAAAGGCATACTTCGCAGTAAAGGCTGCAGTCGCCACGATCTCACAGCAGTCCGACTATCTCAAGGAAGCAGCCACTCGCAAGAAGGATCCACACTTCGTAACTTATGGCTACTTGCTTTCGTAAAGCCTTTCGTATTCCTCTGCAGGATAACGATAAGGCTTCTGCTTGTTGAGCCACGTCTTCAATTCCCTGAGGACGTTAATCAACTGCCAGGACGTAAACGTAGCCCCAGCTAGATCCTCTTCCCATACGGCTAGAGGATCGTATTCCTTTCCTTGCTCCTTCTTGGACTTGTAAAGGAAATGGAATCGCTTCAACGATATCTGTTCAATCAGATCTTCAATCAGCACGTTGCCTCGCGGGATATCGTGCAGCAGCTCTCGCTTCGCATGTAGCAGCTGAGGATACGAATCGCAATGGTCGAGCAGGGTTGGTAGATCAATGGTGCGTACTGTATTGAATACCAGGTAATGGCGTAGGATCTGTGGTATAATTCTCATATTGTTTCCTCCTATAAAGATACTTGTATCTATGATTAAAGATACTTGTATCTATGATTAAAGATACTTGTATCTATGATAAAAGATACTTGTATCTATGTTAAAGATAACTCAAAGGCAACGCTTAAACGCTGCCTTCTATTGGTAGAATATAAGTATTTATAAGAAGAAGATGACGATACACTGCCTCCAGATGACGATTGAGAGGAGATTCTGTGGAAGGCGAAATTGACATACAATTTGACAGGTTATTTGTTGCTATACTATGACTGTTGCTGGAAACATAAGTCAGATTTTGCGAAAAATGTATTAAGGCAAAAATGTACCATACCGACTTTTCCCGGACGGGGCGGGGACTAACAGAAAGAAATGTATGTCTTTCTTGATGTACTCGGAAAAATTTACTAATTAGAAAAATATCAATTAGAAAGAAATGTATGTCTTTCTTGATGTACTCGGACAAAAACTACTAATAGAGAAAGTGCTTCGCGTAGCGCCTCGGAAAAATTCTGAGTAGCGCAGAAAGATAGTTTGTTGAAGAAAACCCTCTTTTTGAATAATCTGCCTGCCAGAAAAAAATTCTGAGTAGTCGGAAAGATAGAATGTAAGAAAAACCCTCTTTTAAGGAGATATTTTGAAATGGATTTAAATGATCTTAAAAACTATATCTGCAAAAGATTAGAAGAGATAGGACTATATAGTTATGATACAGGAAATAGAAGAAAGTGGTATTATTCTAATCCTGATTTGCAGAACAATGGATAT
>Ga0265300_10004320_pt1 | contig 11361 bp, 8 predicted proteins | sample AusTroGonzalo_MG_FD_193482 | JGI IMG/M metagenome (GOLD analysis project Ga0265300, IMG submission 193482) | Bovine rumen microbial communities from tropical cattle in Woodstock, Queensland, Australia - Gonzalo_03 | ecosystem: Host-associated > Mammals > Digestive system > Stomach > Rumen ... | reverse complement strand
ACAGTCTGCAAGAAAGCCAAAGGGCGCAAACACGCGTGCAGCTGCCGACACAGTGGAAGCCGCACTGGAATTGTCTGGACCAAAATCGGTATCGACTGAGAACACTTTCATTCCGGATGTCGGGTAAGTTCCATCGGTGTCACTTCCAAACGACACCATTTTCGAAACCAAATGAAGATTGTTGTTACCAGTCCATTTTATGCCAGAGTCAGACGCCACTTCCGTTCCATCAAGATAGAGCTTAGCACCATTCTGCGTCTCGTAGGCAAGCGTCCAGAGATGGATTCCAGAAACGTCGAGGACGCCCGACTTGACAGATGATGACGTCTTGGCCTTGTTATCATAGTAGATTATGAACGTTCCGTCGCCATTGGCGTAGGCATAGACCTTGTGTTCGCTTGATCCGTTTGCGTCGACAAATCCAACTAGAGCCCCCTCGGCTCCGTCAGGCAACTCCGCAAGAACGCTTGCAACGACGGCATTCGTTCCATCAAAGTCGAGGGCCTGCGTCACACCGCTATCATTTACCTCAAGTCCTCGAACATAGCCTCCGACCATGCGCGAGTTCTGAGGGATAGTCCACGTCCCTCCGTCATACGTCGATGTACAGACGCAAGTCCCAGGAAGATACTCTCCAAAGGCAGAATAAAACTCGTTTTCCGACAGACTTGCCGTAGCAAACGCTACCATGCGCAACACGGCAAAACCAGCGCCGCGCGAGAACGACACAGTCGAGGTCCCGCCCAGCGGGCTGCCGATTTGGAGCCCATTGCCGGACTTTGACGTAAACTCTGCATCAGCCGATATCTCGCCGTCGTCGATCTGCACGGATGCGCCGCCTGTCGTGCTAAAGCGAACAGTAAACAGGTGAAACCCTGTCGGCGAAAGGCCCACATCGATTGAACGCGAAGCCGTCGTTCCTCCATCCAGAACACTCACAAGGCGGATGTGTGACTGGTCGTCCTTGACGAGCATCGTCATGCCGCCGTTGGATTTCTTGCCCATGCACCAAAGAACAGCCGGCCCAGAACTTCCTGCTGTAACGTTCTCGACTGAGCCATAGACAGCAAAAGTGAACTCGTCCTTCGAGACTGCATCGGAATAGTAGGGTGACCACTTTGGCGATACATTTTCCGCCGTTACCACATAAAGATTTGTGGTCTGCCCGTCCGGACCAACCATTGAAGTTGAATTCCCGTCCGCCTCACCTTTCCACGATGTGATCCATCCGCCCGTTGGAACATTGTTTGGCGTCCAGTCGAAGAATGGCACAACGTCATCCGCGTACACCGAGCACACGACGAGAAAAACCGCAACAGCTGCAAAACCTATCCTTGGGCGCATATTATCCCCCCCCCCTCAATTCTCGCACTAATAGAGATTTAAGAATTGCGACTGCGGATCGCTATTCCTTCTCCGGCGGCAACGGCTCCGGAACAAAGCCATAGTAATCAAACAGGCGGCGTCGTACGCCGTTCGCGTCGATCTTGCGCATGCCCTCTGCGTATTCGCTGAGAATCGCCTTTGCGAAATCGGGGTCGCGGTCCGAGACGCGCAGGAGGACGTCGCCCCGGTCTATCTCGTCCGACATGCGGAATCGCTGGAGAATCGTCGACGAAATCTGCTCGGGCATAAGCGCCGCGTTGTCGCATGTCGCGAAGAAGGCATCCGCTTCGCCCGCCTCGACGATCTTCGCAAGGTCTTCACGGGAGCGGGAGTTTGGCAGGATTTTGATCGATGGGATGCCATTGGTGCCGCCCGTTGCCTGCTCTTTAATGATCCGCTTGACGAGGGGGTAGTCGCAGAAGTCTTCGTGCGACACGATCCTGAGCCCTGCGAGCGACTCCGGCCCCTTGTAGCGCCACGGATTGCTCCGATGCGTCATCACGGCAAGCCGAGAATACGCAAGCGGGATTTCAGACACCTCGCCGACTCCGTCGAGAGCCGGGTGGTGGCCGAATCCCACGACTACGGCGGACGGATCCTCGCGAAGCGCCTTTGCAAACACCGCCACGTCGCCACGCAGGTGGACGAACGTCGCCTTTGGGAAGATAACCTGCATCGTGCCGAGAAGGATGCCGTTGCGGTTCGCCAACTTGTTCTCGACTGAGAAGTTCGCCCAGTTGAAGTAGTAGATGTGCGGCGCGAGCGAAGATGCGCCGCCGTCCGCGGCAGACTCGCCGCCGTCGCTTGTGCGCGCGCCGGCATCTGACGACGACAGACTCTTGAGTCCCTTGACGGCGAACAGGATGACGAACGCAACCGCCAGCGTTATGTTGATCTTGCGTATCATTTCGACTCCTCCTTGGCGGGCGCGCTCACCCGCTCCTTTTCGCGCAGGGCCCACTGATGAAACGGGTTTTCGACAAGTCCGAGCTTGATCATCTGGTCAAGAACGGCAAGGGTTTCTGGCGCAGCGGGCGCGACAGCCGCCTTCATGCGGTAGTCCGAGTAGAGCGTGCGGTAGCGCACGGCAAGTTCCTTGCGGGCGGCCTCGGCGCGACGGCGCCAGTCGCCAATCGCGGAATCCTCCATGCCGACCGCCTCGCCAAGGTCGCAGAGCGAAATGAGCGCGACGTCGTCTGCCGTCGCGGCGCGCTTCTTGAGCGCGTCGGAAAGGACCTTGCGCTCGCGCACGACAAGCGGAGCGAAAGCGGCGTCGTCTTCGTCAAACGCCTCGACAAACGTCGCCCATGCGTCAAAGAGAGACGAAATGGCGGCAATGTCGCCATTCAGGAACTTGTCACGCGCCGGAATGTAGGCGGAGAGCGCCGTCCAGCGCGCATTTGCGGCGTCACGCTCGCGGCGCACGACCACGCCGGACAGAAACAGGTTGTCGCCCAGCGTGTCGAAGCAGGCCTCCACACGCTTGCCGGCCTCAGCGAGCCCCGGGGTGCCGATCTCCAACACGGAGAGGAAGAACTCCGGCAACTTGACCTGCACGAAGTCCGCAATCTCCACCGCGTCGGCGAGGAACACATCGGCGTCAAAACGGACGAACGAGGACTTGTCAGTCTCGGCAAGCATCATGTTGAGCTTCTCCCAATCACCCTTCTGCACCGCGAGCTGGATGGCGTCGACGTCCTTCAGGAAGCGCACCTGCGCAGCCACGTTTTTCTCGTTCTCCCCGACGTCGGCTCCGCCAATGTGCCCCATGAGCTGCACTCCACGAGTGATCAGGTCACGCGTGACAGGCGAGCTCTCGGCCTTAAGGATCATGGGTAGCGAACGGATGAAGGCATTGTCGTACACCATTACGTCTTCGTCGGAAAACTCGAATCCCGTAACGTCACGGTGGCGATCAGTCTGCACAGCGCCGGTCTTTGCCGCAAGCGCGGCCTCTACGCCGCGGCGCTGCTTCGTCACGAACATTGCGCAAAGGCACACAAAGGCGACGACAAGAACCCCGAACAAAAGCCCGGAGCGTATCTTGCGCGAAGGCCACGAGAATGGATTCCCCGACTTGACGGCAACGGCCGCGTCCTCCGCATCCATCGCCATCGCCTGGAAGCGCCCAACAGCGAAAAGGACGTTCCTCTCGACGGAAAACCGCAGTGCATTGACCCCGCTCGTCACGACGTCCACACCGTCAATCGTCGGGAAGATCTCGCACAACGTATCGCCGCCGGAGACGGGCGGATTGACCGCAATCGAGCCGTCGTCCGCGGCAACGACGGTGTTCCGCCCCTGCACGAGACGCTCGACGGCAAGCGCGCCTGAACCGACGCGCCACAGCAGCACGGGACCGCCGGCGACGACAGCGGTGTCGAGTCGGAACGCCCAGGGCCCGAGCGAGCAGGAGACGCCAGACGCAAGCGGGCTCGACGGCGAGCGCTTCGAGCCAGAGACGACAGGAAGGTCCGCCTTCGCGGACGCGAGAACCCACCCGTCTTCGTCGCGCACGAGCGCGCCAATGACCTCAACCCCCTGTTCGACCACGTCGACGAGCCGCGGAACGTCGCCCGCAAGTACCATGAGCGGCCCTTTGTCTTCCGCAAGGTCGCGTTCAAGGACGGCTTTGCCGTCTTGTCCGTATATCTTCAGGTTCTCCATGTCATTTGCCCTCCTCGGGAATCTTTGCAAGCGCATCCGACGCACGTCTTGCGTCGATGCGCTCGCCGGTGAGCGTCGCGTGGTCGATGATCCACTTCGCCTGCGAACGGGCCGCGTCCCAGTCGCGCATCGCCATCGCCTTGTCCAAAACAACGAACCACTCCTCGACATCGCGCCGGCGGCGTTCGAGGAACATCAAATAGCGCTTGTAGTCGTCGGTTACGAGCGCAAGGCGTTCCTGGCGGATGGACGAAAGGAGCCGCAGCGCCTCGCGGTAGTGCTTGAGCGCGGGTAGAAGCGCGGCGTTGGTGCCAGTCTCGACTCGGTCCGCGAAGAGGCGCCAGAGCGCCATTTCACGTTCGACCTGCATGTGGACGCGCTCGTTCTGTTCAGCCGTGAGCCGCCCCGAATTCACGATGGGGCGGTCGATCGACTCGCGGCTGTCCGGAATTTCCATCACGTCGAAAAGCCGCGACATATACGCACGTATCTCGGTTTCGGCTTCGGCGTCGTCCTCAGGCCAGATGGCCCAGATGACATAGCGGACATCGCCGGAGTAGAAAATCGCCGCCTCGCCCGAAAAAGGCGCGGTGTCGAAGTCGAAGTCGACGCGTACGCCGACGACTCCCGGCTTGACGGTGAACCCCGACACGCCCTTCGAGACGAGCGAGAGCGTCTCGGGGAGCCCCGGTATCCGTTCCGTCGCGATGTCTTCGTCGATGACGCGCAGCACGACCGCCGCGTTCACGTCGAGCGCATGGTAGGCGAAACCCTGGTCGCGCTCTGAAAGGAAGTGGAGAATCGGCAGGTCGACATCCTTCTTGCGCCACACGGCCACCTCGTCAGTGGCCTTGCTCCACTCCTCCCATCCAAGAGGCGTCGTAATCGTGAAATACGGCATCTCGACCGTGGTCTTGACCGGCTCGGCAAGACGCTCGCGCGCGGCGGCAAGCGAAGACCAGGACGTATAGAGCCACATGAGCGCGCCAAAGAGCGCGATGAGGACTAATGTCCAGAGGACGCCTTTCTGGGAAAGGACGGTTGGCACGATGGCCGGCTTTGGATTTGTGTTCTGCATGGCGGCTACCTGTTGACGTACTGTATGACGAGGGGGGCGAAAAGGACTATGAAGATTCCCGGCAGGATGAGGAGCAGAAGCGGGAACGACATGTTGACGACGGCCTTCTGCGCGTGCGCCTGGGCCCTAACACGCGCGGCATGGCGCATCAGCTGCGCGGCGGCCTTGAGATTCTCGGACACAGACGTGCCCATTTCAATCGACTGCGCGAGCGTCGAAAACACCGCGTTTGCCTCGTTCGTGCCGATGCGCGCGGCGATTCCGTTGAGGGCATCCACGAGAGACGAACCGATAGCAACCTGCGCGATGGCGTGGGCAAGTTCCTCGCGGACGGGACCGGGGGCGCTCACTTCGATGACCGACCGAATCGCGGAAAGGAGGTCGCCGCCCGACTGCGAGACGAGGCGCATGACGTCGAGGGAGCCGGGAAGCTCGCGAGTGAAACGGCGCGTACGCTCCTGCGCGGCCGACTTGAGCCCCGACTCGGGATAGGCGTACATCATAGCGGCGAAAAACGCCGCCAGGATAAACACCGCGCCGCCGGAGAGCTTGAGGAGAAGTCCAAGCGGGACGACAACCGCGAGCGCGAGGACGGGGAATACGAACCGGGCGGCAAACACCTCTCCCGCCGTCGCGCCTTCAAGGAATTTGCCCCCCGCCTGCACGACGAGCTTTTCAAGCCGCGCCAGCGTGCGATCTAGCTCCGCGTCTGATCCGCGACGCCGCTCGAACGCCACGGCAACGAGGGAAAGAAGCGAACGGAGCGCGGACTGGCCGCCGGCGGAGGCCTGGCTCTTTGCCCCGAAGAGCGCGCGGACAAAGAGGTATGCAAGCACTGCGGCTGAAACCGCCGCGCACGAAAATGCTATCAGAAGGTCTGCTTTCATCGCCTTACACCTTTACATCGACGATCTTGCGGATCCACAGATACGCGAGTCCCTGCATCGTGAAGAGGACGCAGAGCGTCGCCCACCCGATGCCGGTCGTGAAGAGCGGCGATACAAGGTCGCGCTTGACGAGGCCGAGCAGCACGATCATCACGAGCGGCAGCGCGCTCATCACGATGGCCTGCATACGCCCTTCGGTCGTCATCGCCCTGAGCTCGTCCTCGAACGCCATGTTGTCGCGGAGAAGCGCCGAGAGCATGCGGTAGTTCTCAGCGAGGTTGCCGCCGTGGGATACGCCGATCTTCGAGGCGATGACGACCATCGTCACGTCCGGTATCGGCAGTCGCCTTGCCAGGTTGTCGAAAGCGCCGCCAATAGAGAAGCCGAGACGAGTGTCGTAGATTACGCGCGCAAACTCCTCGGCGATTAGCGGAGGGAAGTGGTCGAGGTTCCTCATGAGCGCCTGGGGCAGCGTGAGACCCGCAGAAAGCGAGTTGGACACCATGTCAAGCGCGTCGGGAAGCTCCGCGCGCACCTTCGCGGCGCGGCGGGCGCGCGCGATGTTGGCGATAAACCCAGGCATCCCCGAGTCTCGCACCTTCGCGGCGCGGGCCATCACGTCGTCGGACGACTCAGCCGACTTCGCGGCCGCGTCAAGAAGCCCCTTGACGACGATGCCGACAAAGACCGCAAGCGCCACAAGCGACAGGGCGGCTATAAGAAGGTCGGCAGTCATGTCTCCGACACCCCCTTGAACACCGATTCGTCAAGATGAACGCCCCTGAGCGCGAAGTCCTCGAAGAAGGTTGGCTTCGCGACGACGACATGTCTGCCGAGGACCTTGCGGGTCTTCGGATCGACGCCCTCGCGCTTGAACTCGAAAATCGTCCTGAGCTTAGCGTTGCCCCTCTCGTCTAGCCCGCAGACCTCGGCGATCTCGATCGTCTTTCTCGAGCCATCGGAAAGTCGCGCCGTCTGCACGATGATCGACACAGCGCTCGCGATCTGCGCGCGGATGGCGGAAAGCGGCATGTCCATACCAGCCATAAGGCACAGCGTCTCGAGACGCGCCACGGTGTCGCTCGGCGTGTTGGCGTGGACGGTCGTAAGCGAGCCGTCGTGGCCGGTGTTCATCGCCTGCAGCATGTCAAGGGCCTCGCCACCGCGACATTCGCCAACGACGATGCGGTCGGGGCGCATACGGAGGCAGTTCTTGACTAGAAGCCGGATTGACACCTCGCCCTTCCCTTCGGCGTTGGCCGGCCTCGCCTCCATGCGGACGACGTGGCTCTGCTGGAGCTTCAGCTCGAGGGAGTCCTCAACCGTGATAATGCGCTCGTCAGGGCCGATGCATAGAGAAATCGCGTTCAGGAGCGACGTCTTGCCGGAGCCAGTGCCGCCGGAGACGACGATGTTCTTCCTCAAAGCGACGCACGCGTCGATGAACTTCATCATCTCGGGGCTCATGGAGCCGAACGAAACGAGCTTGTCGAGCGTGAAGAGGGACTTGCCGAACTTTCGAATCGTGAGGCACGCACCGTCGGGCGTGATAGGCGGAATGACGGCGTTGACGCGCGAGCCGTCTTCGAGACGCGCGTCCACGAGCGGGCTCGACTCGTCGATGCGGCGGCCAACCTTGTTTACGATGCGCTCGATGACGCGAATGAGGTGGCCCGGATCGCGGAAGTGACGGTCAGAAAGCGCGACCTTGCCCTTGCGCTCGACGTAGATATGGCGGTAGTCGATGACCATGATTTCAGTAATCGAGTCGTCCGCGATAAGCGGCTCCAGCGGGCCGAGCCGCAGCATGTCCTCGACAGTCTCGCGCCGGAGGTCGGCCAAGGTCGCCGCGTCCAGCCCCTCGAAGTCGGGGAGGCCGCGCGCAAGGATGTCGTCAAGCGACGCATCAACGCGCTTCTCGAGTTCCAGCGCGTCCTCGGACGCGGAGTCGGCGAAGGTGCGCGACAGCTGCGAAAGCGCGTGGACGTAAAGGATGTCGGACGCCGTCTCGCGGCGGCTCTTTCGCTCACCGGACTGCTCGCTCGACACCTCGAACTCGAAGGAGCCGACGCGAATCGACGCCTTGCCGACAAGTGCCTCGGCAGCGGTCTTGCGACCGTTGATCTCGAGACGTCCGTCCGCCGCCATGTCGCCGATCCACCAGACGCCGCCAAGCGGCGAGAACGAGACCTGCTGGGGCGCAAGTCCGAACTCCGCAGACACGACGATGTCGCATTTCGCGGCGGAGCCAAGGGTGAAGACCTCGCCGGCCTTCCCCTCCTGGGGGGTAAGCGTCGCTATGCGCTTCCCTTCTCGCGTGAAGACAAGCGGCTTCATTAGGGCATCTCCACTTCGACCTTGCGGTTCTTCATTTCGTCAAGACGCGCCGCGGTCGCGCCGCCGTCGTCCTCGAGCGCCCAGTTGACGGTCACGACGAGCAGCATGTCCTGAAGCTCCATCTTGTTCGCGGTGTTGCCGAAGAGATAGGGCCCGATCCACGGGATCTTAGAGAGCCAGGGGGTTCCCTTCTTGTCCTCGCTCTCCGAGTTGTGCCTGTAGCCGGAGATGGCAATCGACTCGCCGGGGCGGACGAGGTACTTTGACTTCGTCTGGTAGCGCGAGATCTGGGTTCCCGTGTTGTCCAAGGGTTCCTTGTTGTCCAAGGAGAAGTCGAGGTTGACGGTGTTGGCGTCGATGATGAGCGGCGTCGTCTTGATGATGTAGCCGTACTCGATCGACACCATGTCGCCGTTCGAAGCCATGCCGGGAGTCGTCATGATGTTGAACGTGCCACCGCTCTGGAACTCGGCCTCGATGCCCGACTGCGTGGAGAGCGTCGTCGAGTAGAGCGACTTCGCCGCGCCGTTCAGCTTGAGGAGGTTTATTGTCGCCTGTACGCCGTCGACCTTGGCGTGTGCGCCGCCGGACCAGTTGTGCGCCCACGAGTTGCCGCGCGTAATGTCGTTCGCGATGTCGCTCAAGAAAGTCGCCTTGTCGGACGTGCTGTCGGTGGGAGTCTTCGATGTCTTGCCGTCGTCGCCCTTTTCCGTATTGTAGCCCGTCTCGGACGAATAGTCGCGGCCGAACTTGGTGTTGCGTGTTCCGTCGCGCCCGCCCTTCGTCTCCTTCTTGTGCTCGTAGCCGAAATTCCAGTCCAAGCCGGCGGTGATCTTCTCGGGTCCCGAGAATCCGAGGTTGCGGGACATCGAGTCGCTGTACTGGACGAACTCGATGTTGATCATGATCTTCTGCTTGTAGATCCTGAGCTCATCGGTGTTGACGGACATGCCGGGGAAGTCCTTGACGAAGCCCTCGACGCGCTTCTTCAGCTGTTCAATGGACTGGTTGTCGTACATGCGCCCCGAGAGGCACACTTCGCGCCCGACGACGTTGACGCCGATGTTCGTTACGGCGGCGCGCTTGAGGAAGTCCTTGACGAGCTCGGCGATCTGAGCCGTCGAGTAGCTGACCTGCGTCACGATGCGCGAGGGGTCGAGCGCCTTCGCCGTGTCGACGCGGCGCAAAGTGTCGACGTTGGCGGTATAGCCGCCGACCACGACCTTGTCGCCAACGATGTCTACGGTAATCTCGGGGTCGTCCGTGAACATCTTCCTGAGGACCTGCCAGAACACGGGCACGACAGTGATCGGGCGCGACGCGAAGATCTGGCCCTCCTTGACGTAGTCGAGACGGGCATCGCCAAGCCGTGCGCCCGAAACAACGGCCTCGCCCGACTCCCGGAGGGCTGCGCCGAACACGGCCGTATTGGAACTTCTCACCGAGTTTGCGCCCATTGCGTCGAGGGATATCGACTCCCCTTCGACAACGGTTTCGGCAGGGAGCTTCCTTACAACCGCCGCGTCCGCCGAAAGCGCCGCGCAGAACGCCGCGGCAAATATCAGTTTAGTTGCCTTCATGTTCATGCCCCTTTCTGGTTTCTCAGTTCTGGAACGACCTCACGGTGTCGCCGAAGGACATTCCCGGCGCGACGGTCACGTTGGCGCGGTCCTGCTCGGTCTTCGTGTCGCGCACGTTGCGGAGGAGATACGTGATCTGCCCCATCGTGCGCGCCTGCACCATCATGATAGCCGCCTTAGTCGGCAGCGCGAGCGTCATCGTGCCGTAGCCGGACGGATTGGACTCGAGGTCGTACTGCCTGTCGGTCGCGATGACCGGGACGTTCTGCAAGATTACGCTCGAGACGACGCGCGCGCCGGCCTCCTTAGCGGCCTGGCCGGTGACGAGCCCGAGTTTCTCCTCTGTCGCGGTCAGCACGACGTCGATGCGGCTGCCCGGCTTGATGAATCCGCAAACCGAACTCACCGAGTCGACCGGAACCGTGACGGCGCGGCAGCCGTCGGGAATCAAGTCCGCGAACGGGATCTTCGGCTCGGTGTCGATGTCGGTCCAGAAAACCGGCGTATTCGCCGCGACAAGGCGCTTGGCCTTCCGCGAGACAATCTTCTCGAGCGCCTCGGAAAACGCCTTCTGGTAGCCGGCGTCGTCCTTCGCGGGCAGCGCGATGTGGTTGTTGGAGAGCGCCTCGAACGGAATCTCCGCCGAACCGAGCATCTCTTCGCCTATCTCCGAACCCTCCTTGATCTCGGCTGTCGCGACGAGAATGGAGGCCTTTGGCGTCGGCGCAATGGTGGTCTTCCGCGTGATGTACTTGTTCACGGCCACTACCGCGAAAAGCCCTACCAGCACGGCCGCGACTGCGGCGATTTTTGTATGGTTGTCAGTTTTCATTGTTGTTTCCTTTCTTTGAAATCATCACTTCGTCGTCTGTGAAGCGGTAGTCGACGTCGCACCCGCCGCCAGCCGGGCGAGGCACGACCTCGAAGTAGAAGGTAAGGTTGCCCTTTGTCCAGCTCTCTGCGGCGGCCGGCGCGCCCTTGACGCCAGCAAGGGGGTTGTGGGCCTTCGTCCAGCCCGACTTTGCGGCTTCGGCCGAAATGGCGCGCGTCGCGTCGGCAGCAGACGTCTCGGCGATGCAATGGACGATCAGCGCGGCGCCTCCGCCGCGCTCGATCAACTCGGTAAAAAGCGGACTTCCGACAATGACGTCGCGCACAACGGACGGCATCTGCTCCTTGACCTGCGCCGCGCTGCGCCGCGCCAGCACGTCGGGTGTCGTCTGCTCGTCGGGCGCAGGTATCATCTCGGCGGGAATCACGAAATCCTCCATCAGCGAGTCATCGCCCATGATGGGGCGGACTTCGCGGAGGACGATCGAGCCCTCCGGCGTCTTGTAGACGCGTTCCATGCCGGAAAGGTTCTTTATGGTCAGCGCGTTCTCTTCGTCGAGTCGCTCCCACCCCGCGCTCGCGGCCTTTTCCTCCG
>Ga0265300_10004303_pt1 | contig 11379 bp, 8 predicted proteins | sample AusTroGonzalo_MG_FD_193482 | JGI IMG/M metagenome (GOLD analysis project Ga0265300, IMG submission 193482) | Bovine rumen microbial communities from tropical cattle in Woodstock, Queensland, Australia - Gonzalo_03 | ecosystem: Host-associated > Mammals > Digestive system > Stomach > Rumen ... | reverse complement strand
TCTCCCTCCTTCGTCGGTCGGCATGACATGGGCTGCGTAGTGAGCGTATCTATGCCCTCAAATAGGTGTTCAAACGAAGTAGCCAATAGGTTCAGCGACTCTGTGGTGCCACGAGTAAAGACAATCTCCCGCGCTTCCTTGGCGTGGATGAAATCAGCCATGGTCTGGCGAGCATGTTCGTATGCCTCGGTTGCTTTTTGGCTCAGATAATGCACCCCACGATGGATGTTGCAGTTCTCATGCAAGTAATAGTCGCGCTCGCGGTCAATGACACACAAGGGCTTCTGCGTGGTGGCGGCGTTGTCGAGATAGACCAAAGGCTTGCCATAGACCTGCTGGTCAAGGACGGGGAATTGCTGTCGTATATCGTTGATATTCATCAGATTTTCGAATAATCGATTTCAAAATTGTAATCCTTCGGGTGGCTGCAGCGCAAGACGCAGTTCTCGCAACTCGACAGCTCGCCGCGCAGACGCCGCTTGATCATGTCGTCTATGTGTTCGTGCAGCATCTCGTTCCCAATGTGGTTGCTGACCTCGGCGGCGAAGGCATACATTAACAGAATCCTCGCGTTGGCCTTGCTGATACCACGCTGACGCATGTAAAACATCGCCTCTTGGTCGAGTTGGCCCGTGGAAGTGCCGTGCGAGCATTTCACGTCGTCGGCGTAAATCTCCAAAAACGGCTGGCTGTTGATTTTGGCCTTCGATGTGAGGATGATGTTGCTGTTGTTTTGGTAAGCATTGGTCTTTTGCGCATTTTTGGCCACATAAACATGACCATTGAACACAGCAGAGGCTTCCTCGTCCAAAACGCCTTTGAACTTCTCGTTGCTGGTGCAGTGCGGCACGTTGTGGTTCACTTTCAGGTAGTTCTCCACATGCTGTGTCTTGTCGATGAGATAGAGGCCATAAATCTGAGTATCAGCGCCTTCGCCGTCCAAGTCCACGCGGTAAGTGTTGCGAATATCGCCGCCGTTGAAGGTGATGACCACGATTTTCAGTCGGCTGTCAGCCAGTTGTCTGATTTTGAACTCCCTTTGGATAGAAGCCTCGTTGTTCACGTTTTGCAGCACATACAACTCAAGGCTGGAATTTTCGTTGAGGACGATTTCGGAGACCTTCGGTTCTGCCGACAGGTGCGCATCATCGTCATACTCAATGATTTCACGACGTTGGTTGGCGGCTATGATAAGTTGGTTGTCCATAATCAAAGCTCCTTAATCCATTCGTAGCCTTTTTCTTCAAGTTCGAGGGCGAGGGTCTTTCCGCCCGTCTTGACGATGCGCCCGTCGTACATCACGTGGACGAAGTCGGGGACGATGTAGTCCAACAGCCTCTGGTAGTGCGTGATGACCACGAAGGCGTTCTCGGCATTGTGTAGCTGGTTGACACCATGGGCCACGATACGCAACGCGTCGATGTCAAGGCCAGAGTCGGTTTCATCAAGAATGGCAAGGCTGGGCTCCAGCATAGCCATCTGGAAGATTTCGTTTTTCTTCTTCTCACCGCCGCTGTAGCCCACGTTGACGAAACGGTTTTGCAATTTCTCGGTGATTTCCACCATGGCCTGTTTCTCTTTCATCATCTTCATGAACTCGACGGTGCTCATGGGCGGAAGTCCCTGATACTCACGCTTCGAGTTGACGGCCGTGCGCATGAAGTTCTGGATGCTCACGCCCGGAATCTCAACGGGATACTGGAAACTCAAGAAGATGCCTTCGTTGGCGCGGTCTTCAGGCGACATCCCAACGATGTTCTTGCCCTTGTACCAAATCTCGCCCTCGGTGATTTCGTAGCCCTCGCGACCTGTGATAGCCGCCGCCAAGGTGCTTTTTCCCGTTCCGTTGGGTCCCATGATGGCGTGGATTTCGCCTTCGTTGACGCCCAAATTCAATCCTTTCAGGATTTCCTTGCCTCCGATAGAGACATGTAGATTTTTAATGTTCAGTAACATATTATTCAGTTGTTCAGTTATTCAGTTGTTTAGTTGTTCAGTTGGACGAAGGCTGATTTTGCCATATCGCATATAATAGGCATGCTTCGCCCATTGTGTAAATTCTTCAGTCGGTATTTCAATCATGTCTTTGCCGTCGGCTTCCGCAATCCGCTGTTTCACCTCTTCAATCAGGGCCTCGTCGCGACCGTATTTGCCGATGTGAATGACATTCAAAACCAATCCTAACAATACAATACAACTCGTCCCAAGGGTCATCCATTTGCGTGTTTTCGGTGTTATCCTCGGCATCAATGTGTTCATCATCGAAAGGGTGATATGTCCGCAAGCCAATGCAAAAAATGGCAAGGCAGCCAACATGTAGAAGTCGCGCTGCTTCACGCTCACTATGATGGGCAGTACGCCTGCGAGACCCAAAATCAGGAAAACGTAGAACCATTTTTTGTCGGGTGGAAACTCAAAGACCTTTTTGTTGTCTTTGATTCTTGTCTTGCAAATCACCAGCGTCATGGAGATTACATACGGAATTATCAGCTGTTGCAACAGACTGAAAATGATGTAAAACCTTGACGAAACCGTTGCTTCATGCAGTCCGCCTCCAATCACTTGAAGGTTGATGTAGTCTTTCAGATAGACGAACGAGGGCGGGAAGGCCAAAAACATTACACCTGACAACACTGCCAAAGTGACAAATATTAATAAGGTGTCGATTGGGCCTTGAATCCAGCGACGCTTGTCGTCGAAGATGCAGTAAATGATAGGGAAAGCCAAGGGAAACAGTCCTGTGAAGCCTTTGGAGAGGAAGGCCGCGAACAAAGCGCCTCCCGCCAAGAATAGCCAGAATTTGTGATTCCGCTGAGAGCTGACAATCATCAGATAGACCGAAAGCAGCACGAAGACCGACATGGTGTTTTCGAGCAAGTTGTTTGTCGCGCTCCATGTGACTAAAGGCATGGTCAGCCAAAATAAAAGCGGCAACCAAGCCCAACGGAGGTTGTTGGTGGTTCGCTTCCAAATCAAGGCTATCAACAAACCAGAGAGCAAAAACATCAGTACGGAATAGACCTTCTCCACCCAAAGATGGTCACCGAAAGCCTTGAAAACCAGAGCTTCAAGGCCCAAGGCCAAAGGTGGATGCTGACGGAATTCGGGATAGAGCGTCTGTGTGTAATGTGGGTTCCAAAACGTTCCCTGACCTTCCGCCATGTTGCGTGAAATGCTGGCGTAGGTCACGCCGTCAAAGAACATGCCTTCGGTCAAAAGGCTGTTGCACACCAGAATGAGGAACAATCCGATGAGGAGCAACCAAAAAGGCGTGTTATTTGAACGGGTGGTCATCCTACGCTGCCTTCCAAGGTGATTGACAATAATTTCTGTGCCTCTACCGCAAATTCCATGGGCAATTTGTTCAGCACGTCCTTGGCGTAACCGTTGACAATCAAGCCGATGGCCTTCTCCGTCGGGATGCCGCGCTGCTGGCAGTAGAACAACTGGTCCTCTGAAATCTTCGAGGTCGTGGCTTCGTGTTCGAGGATGCTCGATTCGTTGCCGCACTCGACGTAGGGCCAAGTGTGTGCACCACATTTGTCGCCCAACAGCAACGAGTCGCATTGCGAGTAGTTACGCGAGTTTTCGGCTTTGGAGGCCACCCTCACTAAGCCACGGTAGCCGTTTTGACTATGACCAGCAGAGATGCCTTTCGAGATGATGGTGCTGCGGGTGTTCTTGCCCAAATGGATCATCTTGGTGCCTGTGTCGGCTTGCTGGTAGTTGTTGGTGACGGCGACGGAGTAGAACTCGCCTACAGAATGGTCACCCATCAGTACACAGCCTGGATATTTCCAAGTAATGGCCGAGCCCGTTTCAACCTGCGTCCAAGAAATTTTGGAGCGGTCGCCACGGCAAAGGCCACGCTTGGTGACGAGGTTGTACACACCACCACGGCCTTCCTTGTCGCCTGGATACCAGTTCTGCACCGTGCTGTATTTCACCTCGGCATCAGTCTCGGCAATGATTTCCACAATGGCGGCATGGAGTTGGTTTTCATCGCGTTGCGGAGCCGTACAGCCTTCCATGTAGCTTACATACGCGCCTTCGTCGGCGACGATGAGGGTGCGCTCAAACTGGCCCGTGTTGGCCGCATTGATGCGGAAATAGGTGGACAATTCCAAGGGGCAACGAACGCCTTTTGGGATGTAGCAGAACGAGCCGTCGCTGAAGACCGCCGAGTTGAGTGCGGCGAAGAAGTTGTCGGTATAAGGCACCACCTTGCCAAGGTATTTTTTCACCAAGTCGGGGTGCTGCTTGACGGCCTCACTGAACGACATGAAGATGACACCGTGTTTGGAGAGCGTCTCTTGAAAGGTCGTCTTCACCGAGGTCGAGTCCATGACCGCATCGACGGCCACGCCTGAGAGTTTTTTCTGCTCGTCAAGCGAGATGCCGAGTTTGTCGAAGGTGGCCAACAATTCTGGGTCGACCTCGTCAAGGCTTTGCTTCTGCTGGCGCTTGCGCGGCGCAGCGTAATAGATGATGTCTTGGTAGTTGATTTCGGGGATGTCGAGATGTGCCCAGTTGGGCTGTTTCAGTGTCTGCCAGTGGCGGAAGGCCTTCAGGCGGAACTCCAGCAGCCATTCAGGTTCCTCTTTCTTCTTGGAAATCAAGCGGATGATGTCCTCATTCAGGCCTTTCGGCACGAAATCGGTCTCAATGTCGGTCACAAAGCCGTATTCGTAGTCCTTGTTCGTGACCTCGCTGATGATATTGTCTTTCGGATTTGACTCCATGATTTTCTTATTAAGAATGATTTCAAATTAGGCTGCAAAGATACATAAAAAAACTAGGCTACAAACAAAAAGTCATATAAGGCGGCAAACAGATGATGTCGTTTTTCACCGAAAGGTTCTTCGGATGGATGACATAACAAGCACCAATGCGCTCGTGAAACTTCTCCTTGAACCGCTCCAGCGAAGTGGTTGAATAATTTTCCGTCGATTTCACCTCGACAGGGAAAATCTTGTATTTCAGCTTACTGTTGTTCGAAAGCAAGAAGTCAATTTCGATGTCGTTACGGTGCTTCGTTTCGTTGTAATGGGTGTAGAAGAACAACTTGTGTCCCGCCGCAACCAGCATTTGCGCGATAGCGTTCTCATACAGCATCCCTTCGTTGAGCGACAACTTGCCGTGCAAGATTTCACGATACAGTTCCCCGTCGGAAACGTCGTTTTCGCTGAAGGCATGGCTGACCAAAAGCCCTGTGTCGCCCATGTAGCATTTCACGTAGGTGCGGTCTTCGTTGATGGAAAGGCCCACATTCGGGTCGGAGCAGTTGAAGCACTCGTTGGCTATCATGGAATCGGCGAGCCAAAAGAACGTGTCCTCATATTGCATGAAGTCGGAGCCTTCCGCAATCTTGTTGAAAACCACTCTTTTCTCATGCTTGGAGAGCAGTCCGGGAATTTGGTCGTAGATGGCCAACACCTTTGAACGATATTGGTTGCCAATCTTCATGATGTCCTCGCGGTAAAGGCGCAAAATGTCACGCTTTTCCTCGTCGCACATAGCGAAATCCCTACCGTTTTCCAAATAGGTAGCCAAAGGCTTGGGCATACCGCCAACAAGCAGATACTGGCGGAAAAGCATCATGGCCTTGCGGTGCAGGTCGGCAGTCAAGGGACGCTGCTGCTCAAAACACATTTTGACATACTCCAATAATTGTTCCTCTCCAAAAGCCCAGCAAAACTCTTCAAAATCAAGCGGGTACATCTTGACGCTGCGTTCTTCGGAAGGAATCATGATGTCGCTGACGTTCTCGTGGATAGAGATGAGCGAACCTGTCTCAATGTAGTCGTAACGTCCATCTTGCACGAGATACTTCACAGCTTCGCGTGCCCGCGGATACTTCTGTACCTCGTCGAAAATGATAAGCGACTCGCGCTCATGCAGTTTTACCTTGAACTCGGAAGAGAGCAACATAAAAAAGGTGTCGAGGTCATTCAGGTTGTGCTCAAAAGCCTCCTTAACAACATTGCGAATCTTGGCGAAGTCGATGAGAATGTAGGATTTGTACTCGTTTTTGGCGAATTCCTCAACAATGGTGGACTTCCCGATACGCCTTGCTCCTTCAATGAGTAATGCCTTCTGTCCTCCAGCTCTTTTCCATTCCAAGAACTTTTTGTATATCTTTCTCCTGAAAATCATATAGATAAGATTTATATTCCGATAGTGCGCAGGTGCAAAGATATATAAAATTCCGATAGTGCGCACCCTTCAAGCAATTATTTTTTCCGATAGTGCGCAGGTGAAAAGGTGACCTAAATTCCGACAGTGCGCAGGTTTGACCGAAATTTTTGACCATTTTTTGACCTTTCCGTTTTTTTCCAGTAGTTTTGCAGCCTGATAAATTTACTATGCGCAAGGTAAAAAAACACGGCTTTTGGTTTTATTTCGGCAGGGTGATGGCGGGTATCGGCATCGTTTTGCTGTTAGTGATATTGTATGTCTATCTCTCCGTGCCCACCTATAGTTTCAAGGAGCCTAAACCCTTCAGCGGCGAATACCTTTACAACCCTTATCAGGACATGAAGCCCGACCAATGGAAGAAATACCACTTCCATTGCCATTCGCGCAAGTTTTTCGGCCTGACCAACGGGCGCAAGAGCAAGGAAACGACTATTGACAGCGTCTATCAAGCCCTCGGCTATGACCACTACGGCATCTCCGACTATATGAGTATCAACTCGCACGGGGCTGATAGAGAGGGATATATTCCTGCCTATGAACACGGTTATGGCCTCATTCACAAGACGCACCAGATCTGTATCGGGGCCGAGTCGGTGTATCGCCCTGACTTTCCCTTCATGCAAAACCTCAACATGAAGCAACACATGCTCAACAAATTGGGAGAGCGGTGCCGTTTCGTCATGCCCGCCCACGCCTCGTTCACGAAAGGCTATAAGGTGAGCGACATGGTGCTGCTGAGCAACTACCGCCTGCTTGAGGTGCTGAATCCCTACGGCAACGCTTTCGAGCATTGGGACAAGGCCCTTTCCAACGGCCACCGCGTGTATGCCCTCGGCGACGACGACACGCACGACATCACCGACCACCACGAGGTCTGCCATAACCTGACCATGGTCAACACGCTCGACCTTGACCCTGAAAACGTCTACGATGCTTTGGATAAAGGCCTGTGCTATGCCGTGGAGTTCGACAACTGGTATCATTTTCCGATGTCCTTCGAGGACAAGGTCAAGCAAGCCAGAGCCTTGCCCTATCTGACTCGCGCTGAGTTGGTTGGCGACACCTTGTTTATTGAGACCTCAAACCACAAGATGCAGGAAGTGAAGTTCATCGGGCAGGACGGAAAGGTGCTGAAAACCGATGAAATTGTAGCGACGGCCTTTTATGTCATTCAGCCCGAAGACCATTATGTCAGGACGCAAATCAATGTCAACGGCTTGCAACATTTCTATCTGACTCCTGTTACCAGACACACGACACCTGAACCCATTGACCAAAGGCTTGATGTCGTCAACAAGGCGCAAACCTACTTGTATTGGTTCGTCTATATCGTTGCCTTTGCGGCCTTGGGATGGTATCTCGTCAAAAAGAGAAAAGAGGAAAATAGTGAGCATTAAAGAACAAAATATCAACAAGTTGCTGATTTGGCTCTTGGTCATCAGCGCGGTCGTGAGAGGTGTTTTGGCTGCTTGGATGGAGTTTGGCAACGACGAGGTGTACTACTGGACCTACGCCCTTTATCCCGACTGGAGCCACTTCGACCATCCGCCCATGGTGGGTTGGGTGATACAGCTGTTTAGCCTTAACTTGTTGTTTGACAATGAGTTTTTCATCCGTTTGGCCTCGGTCATTTTCATGACTGCTAACACCTATATTATATATCGCATCGGCAAGGAACTAAAAGACGCTACGACTGGCTTTTACGCCGCGCTGCTATACATAGCCTCGATTTATGCTTTCGTCATCACGGGCATTTTCATCATGCCCGACACTCCGCTGATGCTGTTCTGGCTGTTAGCAGTTTGGATGGGTGTGAAGTCCGAAAAAAATCATAATTTGATTTTTTTCGGACTGTTCGCTGGTTTCGCTATGCTTTCCAAGTATTCCGGTGTCTTCCTTTGGGTTGGCATGGGTCTTTACATCCTGATTTTCAACCGAAAACAGTTGAAAAACCCATACTTGTACCTTTCGCTGCTGATTTCTGCAATTTGTTGTATCCCAATTCTTTACTGGAACCTGAAATACGACTTCATCAGTTTCAGTTTCCATGGTGAAAGGGTAGGGGGCGGAAGCCTCAATTTCAGTACCTTCGGAACAGAATTGGCTGGAGAGTTCTTTTACAACAATCCTGTGAACTTTGTATTAGCCATCATTGCAGTGATTGCGGTGCTCAAGAAACAACTCAACATAGAAAAATCAATCCAACGTCTAATTCTGTGCATCGCCTTGCCAATGATAGCCCTGTTTTGGATTTTTTCACTCACGCGCCCAACTTTGCCGCATTGGAACGCCCCAGCATACGTCCTGCTTGTCTTGTTATCCGCTGTATATCTGCGCGATAGGCAGACCGAATCAGACAAATTGCCCAAATCCATCATTGCGGCTTTGTGTGTGTTGCTTGTGACTTTGGTGGTAGGTGTGGCCGAAATCAAGACAGGCTTCATTCCATTGGACAAACACACTGAACCTGAATTGTTGGGTCGCGACGACTTCACTTTAGACATGTACGGCTGGCGACAGTTGGGCGAGAAATTTGCCGATTTCCGAGAACAAAAAATTGCCGAAGGCGTGATGAACGAAGAGGATGGAATCGTTGCCAATCAATGGTTCCCTCTTGCCAACTTGGATTATTACGTCGCCCGACCCTTGGGCATGCGTGTCATGGGCTTGGGTTGGCCCGAGTTTCTGCACAAATACTTGTGGATTAACGATGAACGTGGCGGTTTCCATCTTGGCGAAAACTATTGGTTCCTCTCCGACAGTCGCTATCCGAAAGACCCGAAAACCACCTACCAATGGTTTTTCAAAGTGATTGAACAAGTGGGTGTGATTGAAATTGAGCGTTGCGGCAAGCCCGCCAAGAATTTCTACGTCTATACCTGCAAAGAATTGTGTGCCCAACCGCCTACTTTACAGCAACTTATGGCTGAATCCGACGGAGGAGATACAAGGTCCCATCAGTATCAACGGTCTCATATTCATCGCGATAGTTCATCCATAGTTTGCCACCGCGTTCCAATTCGAGATAGTATGTGGTCACGAGCATGTAGTCGGCACACACATGGGGCGCAACGGCGTAAAAGTCATAGACTTCGGGGCGTAGGGCGAGGTGTGGAACGAACATGCGCCCAGCGCAAACCGAAGCATCGTCGGGGATTTGTTTGATGAGTTCTCGGGCATATTGGATGTCAAACCCCTTCTGCTGGTAGTGTTGGCCGTCATAGACGCGAACTTGGTCGGCTATAATGAAGGATTTGGGCTTATCGATAGTGTAAAAGGTGGTCCAGATGGTGGAGAGCAGCAAGACACAAGCCAAAACCAGTCGCGGGACTCGCTTTTTCAGCTTGATAATCACCAAGAAAGCCGAGATGACCAGCACGGGCATGAACTCGACCGAATATTGTAGCGACACGCCCCAAAACAGATGAGATGCAGCGAACATCTTCTGCCCGATGAGGGGAATGAGCATAAACAAGTAGTTGGGTTTCAGCAAGGTAAGAATCATTCCTGTAGCCAACGCACAACAATAAAACTCCTCTTTGATACCATTGTAGTGCGAGATTCCCGTCGTGTTGGTGAACAATATTTGGATGCTTTCCCAAGGTTGGGAAAGGAGATTGCGGGCAATTTCAGTGTAGTCGCTACCAAGGTACTTATACCGGCCAAAACCACCGCCTGCGCCACCCAATCGTGGCATGACCACCATATTGATGACGAGGAAATAAACGATGGAGAAAACCGCATAACCCACTAAATACCAAAGTGTTTTCTTGTCCTTTCGGTAGTCCCACATCAAACCGATGGCAACGAAGAACAACCATAGCGACATGTTTTCCTTCCCAATGACAAACAGCACGACAAACAATGAGGCTAATCCGTATTTTTTCAGTTTAAGGAAATACAACAGCCAAGGGAACATCATGGCAGTCAGCACGTTGGAATGGTAGTCGAAACTCAAAGGATGGATGACACCGAAGGAGAATAGGAGCATAGCTGCGGCCAAAATGGGTAGCCAATCGTCATCGGAATAGAGCCCGATGAGTTTGTAGACGCCCCAGCCACCCAGCAGTACCGCCGCAATCTGCACGATGAGTAGGGTGTATGAGCCAAAGACAAGAACCAGCGGCGACAGCAGCATGAGATAGAGGTCGAAATGGTCGCTCAAGATGCATTGCGGCGCGGCCTTGAACATGGTGCAATCGTCGATGCAGAAATGCACGTAGTCGTACATCGTATGGGTGTAGAGCCCCAAGTCGAGGGCGTAAGTCTTGAAAAGGTGGTGGTTGACCAAGGAAATGAGCGCATACAACACTCCGGCAGTGGTGAAGACCACCGCCAGAGTGAGGGTTGTATTTCGCTTAGTCTTATTCGGCATTGAACAAGGTGATGATGTTCAAGATGACCTCCGAGGCCTTCATCATGCTCTCCAGCGGCACGTACTCCAGCTTGCCGTGGAAGTTGTGACCACCAGCGAAGATGTTGGGGCAGGGGAGACCCATGAACGAGAGATTGGCGCCATCGGTGCCGCCACGGATGGGTTGCACTTTCGGCTTGATGTTGGCCATCTCCATGGCCTTAATCGCTCTTTCCACGATGAAGAAATGCGGCTCCACCTCCTGACGCATGTTGTAGTATTGGTGCTTCAGCTCCAACTTCACCACGTCGCCATATTTCTTGTTCAAAAACTCGACCACAGCGGTAATCAAAGTCTTCTTTTCCTCAAACTTCGCACGGTCGTGGTCGCGGATGATGTACGACATGTTAGTCTCCTCCACTGTGCCGTTGATTTCGGTGAGGTGGAAGAAGCCCTCGTAACCCTGTGTGAAGCGCGGACGCTGTTCCACAGGCAGCATCCCGTTGAGTTCCATAGCGATAAGCATGGAGTTGACCATCTTATCCTTGCCATAGCCAGGGTGGATGTTACTGCCTTGAATGTGGATTTTTGCTCCAGCGGCATTAAAGTTTTCATACTCCAGCTCGCCAATTTCGCCGCCGTCCATAGTGTAGGCGTATTTTGCACCGAATTTCTTCACATCGAACTTTACCACACCGCGCCCGATTTCCTCGTCGGGGGTGAAGCCAATCTTGATCTCACCGTGCTTGAAGTCGGGATGCTCCATCATATACTGTGCGGCATACATGATTTCAGCCACGCCCGCCTTGTCGTCAGCGCCGAGCAAG
>Ga0265300_10004299_pt1 | contig 11386 bp, 8 predicted proteins | sample AusTroGonzalo_MG_FD_193482 | JGI IMG/M metagenome (GOLD analysis project Ga0265300, IMG submission 193482) | Bovine rumen microbial communities from tropical cattle in Woodstock, Queensland, Australia - Gonzalo_03 | ecosystem: Host-associated > Mammals > Digestive system > Stomach > Rumen ... | reverse complement strand
GTACTGACTGGTGAAATCCTCCCAGCGGGTAGGTGTGAGATTGGCTGTCGAGAGAATCTCGTGCATCAGCCATGTCATCATCACACGGTGGGCCTCCACGCCCATTCGCCGTGCACCAACGTCAGCCCGCAGCAACCATGAACCATCGTTGGTAGTCGTCTGTCGATGTTTAATCATTTGGTATGCCAGGTTCTCCAACATCAAAGCATGTGGATCCCGCAGAAAACAAGCATTGGTCGAGTAGGAGGTAATCTGATCGTAGAGAAATAGACTCCAGTCGTTGCCATTAGGCATCGCCAGTTCACCGTCGCTGAGTGCCAGCCAGTAGAGCACCTCCTTCATCACCTTGTCGTTGTTGTGCATCAGTGCGTTGGTCTTCCATTTCTCTTCACCATATAGCCCCTGCTGAAAAAGTTTCAGGGCCAACGCAGCTTCACCCAGTTCCTGAATCACCACGTTCTGATAACTGGTGTGGAAGTAGTTGTGGTTTTGTAGCGTGAAGTCGTCGTAGAGGTTATTACCCTTATAGAGATCCTTCACGGTCTTGTTGTCGTATTCTGGGTCGATGATGGTGTGATTGTTAGCGTCCTCCTTATGAGAGTAGCTATTGATGGCAAACTCACGCAGGCGTTCAAACCAGCGAGGAGCCAACTCATCATTCGGGAATAGTCCCAGGGTGACAGCCAATACATCTGCTTCCCAGCCGTTCTCCTCAGCCTTTGTATCTCCTGCAAAGCCTGTGGGAATGTTGCGTTCCAGTTCGTAGTTACATTCAGCTTTCAGAAGTTTGTAGATATAGCTTTTCTGTGCGTCCGTCAGTTTGTCCCATTGGAAGAATGCCGAGTAAGCCACGCTCATAGCCCATAGCGAACTCTCCCATACGGCATCGCGGGTTGATGTGGAGCCCCAGTAATTGTTGCCTTTACAAACTTTCAGTTTGTTGGCCTTATGGGTGCTATAGGCAAAGACCAGACTCTTCATGGCCATTGTCTCGAGGTCGTTCCATGTCACGTCTTGAGGAAGTGTCACCTTATCCTTGCCGTATTTCACAAGGAAGGCGCAGATCATCGAAAGGTCAGCATTTGGTCTTACGCCCCTTTCGTCATTGGCCATGGTGTTTTCGCCCTTAAAACAGCCGCAGATCTCATCTTGGCTGTTAGGCGCTGTGCAGTCTTGGAAGTCGTTCTTCATATAGGTGGTGAAGTTCGCCAGCATCTGTAACAGGTCAGCCTTCATGGCACTTTCGGTATCTACAGCCATTGTAGGGGCGATAAGCCCCCAGAGTGCTATCGTCAGTGTTAGTAGTTTTTTCATAAGTAGTTTGTTTGTAGCTTAGAATGATACGATGCGTTCGTCGTTATCGTTGACGCTGATAGTCACCTTGACGGCATCTTCGGGTAGTAGGTCTTCGATGAGCTCTGGCCATTCAATGAAACAGAGCCCTCCCGAGTAGAAATAATCCTCGTAGCCCATGTCATAGACCTCTTCAATCTTCTTGATACGGTAGAAGTCAAAGTGGTATATGGAAGCATCATGCGCTTCATACTCATTTACAATGGCGAATGTGGGACTGGTGATGACGTCGTTGACGCCCAATTCCTCGCAGATAGCCTTGACAAAGGTCGTCTTGCCAGCTCCCATCTTACCATAAAAGGCAAAAACCTTGTGGTCGCCCATTTTCTCGATAAATTCGCGAGCCGCCTCGCGAATGGTGTCTATACTTTGAATCTTGATTTCCATAGTCTTATTTTATCTTTTCTTTCCTGTCATTGTAATCAGCGGGATAATCATCTCTTCCATTGAGATGCCGCCATGTTGGAATGTGTCTTTATAATATGATACGTAGTAGTTGTAGTTGTTGGGGTAGGCGAAGAACGAGTCGCCCGTTGCAAAGACATAGCTCGTTGAGAGATTGGGTGACGGTAGTTGTGCCAGCCCTGGGTCTTTGACCACGAAGAGGTCCTTGGCGTCGTAGCCAAGACTCTTGCCTAACTTATATCTCAGGTTTGTGTTTGTGTTACGGTCACCGACAATCTTAACGGGCTTGGTGCAGCGTATAGAGCCATGGTCTGTTGTCACGATGACCTTGTAGTCCGTCTGCGCCAGCCAGCGGAAGAACTCCGCGATGACAGAGTGGCGGAACCACGATAGCGTGATGCTGCGATAAGCCGATTCGTTGTTTGCCAGTTCGCGCACCATCTTTGACTCTGTGCGAGCGTGGCTCAGCATGTCGATAAAGTTGAAAACCACCACATTCAGGTCGTTCTTGTTCAACTGATTGAGCTGCTGCATGAACTTCTCCGCATCTGCCGAAGAGTTTATTTTGTTATATGAGAAAGACTCATGTCTGCGGTATCGCTCCAGTTGTGTCTGGATTAGCGGCCCCTCGTTAAGGTTCTTGCCCTCTTCTTCGTCTTCGTCAACCCATAGGTCTGGAAACATCTTTGCAATCTTGTTAGGCATCAGTCCGCTGAAGATAGCATTGCGTGCATACTGAGTGGCAGTGGGGAGGATAGAGAAATAGAGGTCCTCATCCAAATCAAACTGGTCGCCAATCTCCTGTGCCAACACCCGCCATTGGTCATATCGGAAGTTGTCGAGAACCACCAGGAACACCTTTTCCTTTTGATTAAGGTGAGGGAATATTTTCGTTTTGAAAATCTCTGGCGACAGTACGGGATGACTATGTGGGGTGGGGCTGTTGGGGTTGTTGAGTGATGAGACCCAGTCCAGGTAGTTCTTTTTCACGAACTTGGCAAAGCCCAGGTTGGCCTCCTCTTTCTGCATGGCCAGCATCTCTGTCATCTGCGAGTCAGTGCTCGACAGCTGCAGTTCCCAGTGCACCAGTTGTTTATATACCGTCATCCAGTCCTGCCATGTCTTGCAGTCCATGATCTGCATGGCAATCTGCTGGAACTGTTGTTGGTAGCGGCTCTGTGTTACCTCTGTCTCAATCTCCCGGCGGTGGATGTTCTTCTTCAGCACCAGTAGAATCTGGTTGGGATTTACAGGCTTGATGAGATAGTCGGCAATCTTTTGTCCGATGGCCTGCTCCATGATGTTCTCTTCCTCACTTTTTGTCACCATGACAACGGGTGTGGCTGGAGAAATCTCTTTGATACGCTGAAGCGTCTCCAATCCGCTGAGACCCGGCATCTGCTCGTCCAGCAGCACCAGATCAAACGAGCGTTCCTGACAGATGTCAATGGCATCCGTTCCATTACTCACGGTGGTCACCTCGTATCCCTTTTTCTCGAGAAAGATGATGTGTCCTCTCAGCAGTTCCACCTCATCGTCAACCCAAAGTAGTTGTCCGTTTGTCATATCCGTGTATGTTGGTTTTTACCAGAGATCAAAATCATCGTCGTCGTTCTGCACCGGTCCTTCGTCCTGTATCTCCTCGTCCGACGCCTCGTCGTCGTTCTCCTCGCCCATGTAGGTGGGGATGTTCAGCAGTTCCTCGTTGCTGATAGGCATGGGCAGGAATACCCGCTCATAGAACTCATCATAGTCCTTGTAGCTGTATCTGCCGCCAATGAGCGTCAGGTTATGCTCGCTGATGACCAGACTGCGACAATGGCGCAGCGTGCTCGACATGGTTTCTGAGGCATAGAGCTGACGGGCATATTGCAGCGCCTCGTCGAAACTTAGGAAGCCGCGAATCAACATGCGGCAGAAGCCCTGCTCTCGCTCAATCTCCAGGTCGAAGTTACGCACCAGGAAGTTCGAGAAGTTGAATCGTGCCATCTCATAGAGCAACTGGTTCTCGTTGATGGAGTCAGGCTGATAGGCCAGCAAAAAGAGGAACGGCACGTTGCGGTCGGCCGATAGCGTGTCGGTTGTGGTCGAGTCGACGTCCAACGTCACGTCGCGCCTTGACCATATGTCATCCAGGTCGAAGGTGCCACCGTGTAGTGTCTTACCTTCCTGCACCCCTTTGATAATCATACCAGCCATTTCCGTCACTTCGCTCTGCGGATACTTTTCAACCACTGTCTTCAGTTCGTTGACACAGCCCTTGGCATCACCCTCGTTCAGCAGGCTCAGACCATTGATAAAGATGAACTTTGCCCTATTCTCGCCCAGTGGGAACCGTTCTTCCGATAGTTTCGCGTTGGCGTGAATCATACTGTTGTTTCCTTCCTTGAAGGCATCGTAGGTGGCGCCATAGAGCGAATCCTCGATGTGTTCACCAAAACGAGCATTCTCTTCGAAGTACGGGTCGTTGAGCAGGATGGTCCATTCACTCTCGGGGAATCCCTCTACCAATCTTGCCAGACAATCGTTGGCCGCCATGGTGTTGCCTTGTCTTGAGTAAAGCAAGAAGAGGTGATACCATGCCTGGTCCATCTTCTCGAAGTCAGGATAGTGACTTGTCAGTCTCACCAGTTGCTTTTCAGCCAGCGTGAGGTTCTCGAGTTTGTCTTTGAAGATGACTCCCGAGTTATAGAGACCATCCATGATAATCAGGTTACTCTCCGCCTTTTGCTCGTCGGTGAAAGGAATCTGAGCCAGATAGTACTCGCGGTTGTGAGGGTCGTTGGCCAGGGTGTCAGCCTCGGCATTAATGCTGTCGGTGGGTACCTCAGACATATCCAAAGAGTCCAGAATGTTAAGACTGTCCGCGTTCTCCGTGTCGCCAGGCATATCCAGATTGCCCACCACTGTTTTGTTGGCGCGCTGCCAGTCATCCGCATTCTCACGCTTACCCCATTGCTTCTGGAAGGTCTGCTTGCCTTGGTTCACAGCCATCTGGTTATAGAAATACCATTGTCCGTTTGTCGTGGCGGCAGTTGTCGTGGCAGGTTTCGTGGGCTGGTTGCGGTTGCCTGTGGCCCCTTGTTTTGCCAGTGCCTTCTCTACCTCTGCCTCCTGAGCCTTTTTACGTTCCTCCTTTTCTTTCTTCTTCAGCGCCTCGATCACGCGGTCAATGGCTTCCAGACGGCCTTTCTCATCCATATTAGCCAGATCTTGCAGCGAGTCTTGCAAGTGTACGGCATCCGTAAAGGGTACCAACTCGTCGAGCACCTTCGAGCGTTTCGACAATATCTCGTAGTCAGGACGTTCCTTGTCCAACAGTCCGATGGCCTCGCCATAGCAGCGCTGTGCATCGTTGTATTTCTCAAGTGTCCAATACAGGTCGCCCAGTTTCAGCAGCAGTACACCCTTCTCGATGCCGCTTCGTGTCGCCTTCTCATTGCCCTTCTCATAGGCCCCGATAGCCTTCATCGTGTCGCGTTGCATCATATAGATGTTGCCGATGGCATAGTACACCTGGTCCAGATAGTCCTTGTTGTTGTCCGAGCGTGCCATCCTGTTCAGGCGTGCAATCATCTTCTTGTAGTTGCCCTTGGCCATCACCTCGGTCTGGGCGATGCGCGCATTAAACTCCAGTTCATATGGCGGATTCTGCCGGATAGCTTTCTGGTAAGCCTTGTAGGCCTCCTCACGCTTGCCCAGGGTCGTCTGTATCTGGCCCATAAGGAACCATTCGCGTGCTTTTTGTGTCTTACGCTTCTCGTGTCGGATGGCCTGTCGCAGGTAGGGCACCGCCTTCTCAAACTCACCCGTCTTCAGGTAGTAGCTTGCATAGGTGTCATCCCAGTCCTTCTTGGCCTGATAGTGCATGGAGTCACGACTCATATTGCGAATCACGTCCTCCGCGTCATACAGCCAGTCCAGTTCCACATAGCAGCGAGCCAGCCACGCACGGGCTATGCCGTTCTGCAGTGGCTGCGTCTGATAGAGCCGTGCCATATAGCTGAAGGTAGCAGCCGCCTCGTCAAACTCCCCTTTCTGATATTGCGCCTTACCCATCAGGTACCACGCTTTCCACAGGAACGGGTTATACTCCTTGCGTCCCAGCCATTCCTTGTCTCGAGCTGTCTTTCTGCGCGACTTGTTCCATTCAGGCTTGGCCTTGATAGAGTGCAGTTTGATGGTCTTTTCCATCTTCTCTATTGCCTGGTCAAAGTTTCCTTTGCCCAGGGCGCGGCTTTGTTTGTTGCCAACGGTGTACATCGGTAGTGTCTCGGTGAAGTTATCCTTGTGTCCCTTCTCCTTTGCCAAAGCTCCATCCGTATAGGCCAGGGAGCCATTGTAATAAGTATTGTATTTTGCTGTAAACGACTGCCAGAAGCGGCTCTTAGCCGTATTTTTGTGCGCAGAGCAAGCCGCCATCAGACAGCTGATGGTGACCAATAATAATATGTACGAGTATCTGCGCATCAATAAAAAAACTCCTAAACTTCAGATTTATTGCCTTCTTTGCGTTTTTTCTCTTCCATGAGGCAGGCAATTTTACAGTCGCCCGACACCTTACTGCTGCACGACGCACAATCATGAGCCTCTACCACGGGTTCGTCTGTGCCTCCTTTGGTCATCATGGAAGCCAGCGCAGCTACGAGCCCCAGCATGATAAGGGCTCCAAGACATATCATTGCAAATTGCATCTTTTCTATTTATAAGTTATGAACGACTAATATTGAAGTTGGCGCTTTCCAGGTCTTCCCAGAATCGTGGATACGACTTTGATACCACCTGTGGGTTGTTGATGCTGATGGGGCTCTTCATTGCCAACGGTGCAAAGGCCAATGCCATACGGTGGTCATCATAGGTGTCGATGGGAGAATTAGAGATTTGAGATTTCAAACCATCCCATTTTAGTTCGCAGTCATTGATAGCCTCCAACTGATAGCCCAACTTGGCCATCTCTGTTTTGAGCGCCGCAATACGATCAGTCTCCTTAATTTTCAGCGTCTGCAGACCAGTGAAGTGGAAGGGCACTCCCATGGCGCAACATGTGCAGACGAAAGTCTGGGCCAGGTCGGGCGCATTGACAAAGTCATACTCCAGCCTGTTAACCCTGTGTCCGCTCTTGGTTAGGGTCACCTTGGTCGGTACGCCTGCCTTTCTGGTGCCAAAGGTTGTCTTGACGCCCAGAAGGCTGAAGATGTAGCGCACACTCGAATCACCCTGTTTCGAGCCATCCATGAGTCCCTCCAGGCATACCTCAGCCTCGGGGTCGTCGCTCAATGCTATGATCTCGTACCAGTAGCTGGCAGCGCTCCAGTCGTTCTCGATAATATACGGTCTGCTCTCATAGGGCTTTGGCTGGATAGTGATGGTGTCGACAGCCGTCCATTCTGCATCGGCGCCAAACTCGCGCATGGTCCACAGCGTGAGGTCGATATAGGGACGCGAGATGATATCACCTAAGAGACGCAAAGTGAGTCCCTTGCGCAGCATCGGACCGATAAGCAGCAGCGCCGAGATATACTGTGAGCTGATGTTGCCTGCTACCTCCAGCTGACCGCCATCCAGGGTCGCTCCTTTTATGCGTAGTGGCGGAAAGCCCTCTTCCTTCTCATAGGCGATATCGGCACCCAACTGCCTCAGTGCGTCCACCAAGATTTTGATGGGACGGTGCTGCATGCGTTCGGTGCCCGTGATGACATGCTCGCCATGCTCGGTGGCAGCCAGGAAGGCCGTCATAAAGCGCATGGCCGTGCCGGCGGCTTTGATGTCGATGACCTCAGGCATCTGTTCCAGTGCATGTATCACGACCTCTGTGTCGTCACAGTCACTCAGGTTCTCTGGTATAATACTCCCTCCTGTCAGTGCATGGATAATGAGGGCTCTGTTCGATATGCTTTTCGATGCAGGCAGTTTTATGTTCACCTGCAGACGTTCTGGTTTAGTGATGTTGTATGTTGTCATTCTGATGAATTAATAATGGTACAAAAGTAGCAAATTATTTTTAAACAACCAAGGTTTTTTGATGCCAATCGGTGCTCTATACACAAAAATCATGATAAAGATTTGGCTATTAGCCATATTCTCCGTACTTTTGCGCTCGAAACATGGAATTAAACGACCTCATAACCTCTGTGAATGATGCGCTGTGGGCTTATGTGCTCATCGGCGCTTTGGTGGGCTGCGGACTGTGGTTTACGTGGTGCACACGTTTTGTGCAGTTTCGAATGGTGGGCGAGATGTTCCGCCTGTTGACCGACTCGGCTGTCGATACGGCGAGTGGCGTGGGAAGCGAGCGAAAGCACATCTCGTCGTTCCAGGCTTTTGCCGTCAGTGTCGCCACGCGTGTGGGCACAGGCAATCTGGCTGGTGTGGCTTCTGCCATTGCCATCGGTGGCCCTGGTGCCGTGTTCTGGATGTGGGTCATCGCCCTCGTTGGTTCGGCCACGGCCTTTGTCGAGTCCACGCTGGCCCAGCTTTTCAAACAGAAACACCAAGACTCTTTTATTGGCGGTCCCGCTTATTACATCCAGCGCGGACTCCATCAGCGCTGGATGGCTGTTTTGTTTGCCGTTCTCATCACCTGTCAGTTTGGCTTGTCCAACAATTCCATCCAGGCCAACACCATCTGTGGCGCCATGCAAGAGGCCTTTGGCTGGTCGCCCGCATGGGTGGGCGTAGTCTTGGCCGCTCTCGGTTTGTTTATTGTCTTTGGCGGCATCCAGCGCATTGCTCGCGTCAGCAGTATTCTTGTGCCCGTCATGGCTATTGGCTATGTGGTGCTGGCTGTTGTTGTCATTGTGATGAATGTCGAGCAGATTCCCCATGTGCTCAAGGTTATCGTGCTTGATGCCTTTGGTATTCAGCAGGTGGCTGGTGGCGGACTTGGTGCCACCATTATGTATGGCGTAAAACGTGGCCTTTTTTCTAATGAGGCAGGCGAGGGTAGTGCACCCAATGTGGCCGCCACGGCAGCCGTCTCCCATCCCGTCAAACAAGGACTCATCCAGGCCTTGGGCGTCTTTACCGATACCCTGATTGTCTGCTCTTGCACCGCCTTTATCATTCTTATTAGCGGTCTTTACGACGTACCCGAACTCAATGGTATCGCTCTGACACAGTCGGCCCTCCAAAGCGAGGTTGGCTCCCTGGGCCCAGTGTTCGTCGCCATCGCCATTTTCCTCTTTGCCTTCTCGAGCATCATCGGCAATTATTACTATGGCGAGGCCAACATCCGCTTCATCACCTCTAATGCTCGTGTGATGACCGCCTATCGCGTCTGTTCTGCAGGTGTGATGGTCATCTTTGGCGCTCTGGCCAGTTTCGAACTGGTGTGGAATATCGTTGATTTCTTTATGGCTTTCCTCACCGCCTGCAACCTGGTGTCCATCGTCTTGCTTGGGCGCTATGCCTTCCGTCTGCTTGATGACTATCGTCAGCAGAAACGCAGGGGTATCAAAGAGCCTACGTTCCACCGCAGTCAGTTCCCCGAACTGGAAAAGGACCTGGAATGTTGGGAATAACAGAATGAATATTAACCCCAAAACCATAAATAATGAAAAAACTGATTCTTTCACTGGCAGCCATGGCTGCTGCCACCACCATCTCAGCACAGAAGATGCTGGTACTTTATTATTCGGAGACAGGCACCACGAAGACCGTTGCCCAGGAATTGCAGAAGCAACTCGGTGCTGACATTGAGAGTATTGAATGCGAGAAGCCCTATTCGGGCAATTTCCAGGAGACCATGCAGCGCGGACAGCGCGAGATGCAGAGTCAGGAGTGGCCCGCCATCAAGCCCCTTGCCAAGAAAGTGTCTGACTATGATATCGTGTTCTTGGGCTATCCCATCTGGTTTGGTACCTATGCCAATCCCATTGTAACGCTGCTCAAAAATCAGGATTTTGCCGGCAAGACCATCGTGCCCTTCTGTACCTTTGGCAGTGGCGGTCTGAATACCTCGAGCGACGCCCTGAAGAAAGCCCTGCCTAAAGCCAAGATTGCAGAGGGTTACGGTCTGCGCACAGCTCGTGTCTTTGCCGCAGCCAAGGAAATCGACCGATTCCTGAAGGAGAATGGCTATAAGAAAGGAAAATTCGAAAAGCTGCCCGACTATTCTACCCAACAGCCCGTCACTGATGCCGAGAAGGCCATTTTCGATGCCGCCTGCAGCAGTTATCAGTTCCCCCTTGGCACACCTCAGACCGTGGGCAAGCGTACCACTCCCGATGGTACCGACTATAAATATATGGTGAAGAGCCGCGCCATGAATGGTGGTGGCGAGACCACATCAATCATCTATGTCACCGTGGGCAAAGGTGCTGATGCCAAGCCCGAATTCACTCAGGTGGTGCGATAGTCAGACAAAGCACCTCTGAAACTCACTTTCGAAGTTGGGCGTCAGGATGCCCTGGCCCATGGCCTCGCGTATCTCGTCCATCGTCCAAAAACGTCCCCCATCCAGTTCCTCTGCCGAGGGTTGGATGGGGCCGTCGTATGTGGTGCGGTTCACATACACCAACTCACGCTCGCGCTTGCTGTCAAACACATACTTGTCCACAAACTCCGGCACGAAGTCGGTAATGCCCAGTTCCTCGCTCACTTCGCGGCGCAGGGCCTTCTCGGGTGTCTCGCCATAGTCCATGTGCCCGCCTACGGCCGTGTCCCACTTGCCAGGCTGGATGTCCTTCCACTCCGGGCGCTTCTGCAGATAGATGTCGCCTTTTGAATTAAACACATGCAGATGGACCACAGGATGCAGCAATCTTGAGCCATTGTGACACTCTCCGCGTGTGGCCGAGCCTATTACCTGGCCCTCTTCGTCAACTATGGGGAACTTTTCTTTCAGATTATCCATATCACAAATCTTATTAAATCTAACTGCAAAATTACTTAAAAACCGAGAATTATTGCTATCTTTGCACGCAATATTACAAAACTTTATCATTTGAGATATGCGAGTAAAGATTGAAACAATGTTGGGCGATATCGTGGTACGCCTGTACGACGAGACCCCTATTCACCGTGATAACTTCGTGAAATTGGCGAAGGAAGGCTATTATGATGGTACGTTGTTCCATCGCGTGATTAAGAATTTTATGATTCAGGGAGGCGATCCCGACTCAAAAGGTGCCCCTGCCGGCAAGATGCTGGGTGTGGGCGGCCCTGACTATACCTTGCAGGCAGAGATTCAGGATGGCCTTTTCCACAAGCGTGGCGCCTTGGCTGCAGCCCGTCAGGGCGACGAGGTGAATCCAGAGCGTCGCAGCAGCGGCTCACAGTTCTATATCGTGTGGGGACAGGTCTACAATGAAAACCAGCTGCGCCAATTTTCCAAGCAGCTGAGGATGCAGAAGGTACAGGATGTCTTTCATGCTCTGGCTTCTGACCATCGTGCCGAGATCATGCAGATGCGCCGCGAGAAGAATCGTGCCGGTCTTCAGGAACTGCAGGATAAGCTGGTAGCTGAGGCTGAGAGCCAGGTGGGCTCTGATGGTTTGACCGAAAACCAGATGAAGCTCTACTCCACCATTGGCGGCACGCCCCATCTTGATGGTCAATACACGGTGTTTGGCGAAGTGGAGGAAGGACTCGATGTGGTAGAATTGATTCAAGGCTCAGCCACAGGTCG
>Ga0265300_10004297_pt1 | contig 11387 bp, 12 predicted proteins | sample AusTroGonzalo_MG_FD_193482 | JGI IMG/M metagenome (GOLD analysis project Ga0265300, IMG submission 193482) | Bovine rumen microbial communities from tropical cattle in Woodstock, Queensland, Australia - Gonzalo_03 | ecosystem: Host-associated > Mammals > Digestive system > Stomach > Rumen ... | reverse complement strand
GAGGTTCAGGACGTTTACCGTCTGCAAGGTGTGAAGATCAACGATAAGCACTTCGAGGTTATCGTACGTCAGATGATGCGTAAGGTTCAGATCGACGAGCCCGGCGATACCCGCTTCCTGGAGCTTCAGGTTGTTGACAAGCTGGACTTCGCAGCTGAGAACGACCGCATCTGGGGCAAGAAGGTTGTTGTCGATGCCGGTGACTCTGAGACCATGCAGAAGGGTATGATTGTTACTGCCCGCCGTCTGCGTGACGAGAACTCACAGCTCAAGCGTCGCGACTTGCGTACCGTTCAGGTTCGTGATGCCGTTCCCGCTACTTCTACCCAGATCCTGCAGGGTATCACCCGCGCAGCATTGCAGACCAGCAGCTTCATGTCTGCTGCATCATTCCAGGAGACCACAAAGGTACTGAACGAGGCAGCTATCAACGGCAAGAGCGACTACCTGGAGGGTATGAAGGAGAACGTTATCTGCGGTCACCTGATTCCTGCCGGTACCGGTTTGCGCGAGTTCGACAAGATTGTTGTCGGCAACCGCGAGGATTACGACCGTGTGCTGGCCAGCCGCAAGACCTTGCTGGACTATGTAGATGATTTATAATTCTCTGTAAGAGATAAATACATTCCTTTAAGAAAAGGGATGGGCTCAACTGGAAGTCCATCCCTTTTTTGTGCAATGATGTTAATGAATAAGACTGGCAATGTTCATGAACAATCTCAGTACTCTTGTTGAAGTACTCCAGTACTCTTGCTGAAGTACTGCAGTACATAAGTTGAAGTACTCGAGTACACAAGTGAAAGTACTGGCTAAAGTAGCTTGATACTCGTTCATTTCCTCGGCACCGAAGAAGAAATGAACGAAAAACCCCACTTCCCATTTGATGGAAGAGGGGGTGGGGGGGGAAGAGGATCTTTCTTATTCCTCTAAGGCCTTTAGCGCTTGATAAATCAGAATATCGTTGGGGTAGGTGAGCTTGAAGTTCATGATGTCTCCTTGCGCAATATGCAAGGGCAGGATTCCAAGCTCGTTGGCCAGAGTGAAGAGACTCTGGGCACGGGTGATGCCACGCTCGGCAGCCTTCTCCATCATCTCCTTTAAGGTTTTCAGGGGAAAGGTGTGGGGTGTTTGGGCACGGAGTATATTCTCGCGCGGCATATAACTGTTGCTGACGCTGCCGTTGTCGCTGACCAGGAAGGCTTCCTGGCTACGTACGGCGGTGATGGCGTTGCCGTGCGTCAGGCAGACGGCAATGTTGCGGCTGATAATGTCCTGACTGATGAGGGGACGCACAGCATCATGCACCAAGACGATAGACTCAGTGTCTATCCCCTCCTGCAGCAGATAGCTGATGCCGTTCTTCAGGGACTGGAAGGATGTCTCGCCGCCTATGATGGCATGGCGGAACTTGCTTATCTCGCCGCTCTGAGCCTCATCGCATACGGTATCTTCCCATCCCCGGGCACAGACTACGTAAATGTCCTGAATGAGTGGATGCAACTGGAAGGCACGCATGGTGTGCTTCAGGACGGTCTCGCCGTTCACCTCCAGGTACTGCTTGGGGCGGCTGGTGTTCATGCGTGAAGACTTGCCACCGGCCAGCAAGAGGGCTATATGCTTGTTATTGTTCATGGGCCTTTATCTCATTGAGGTATTTCATGCAGAAGCTTTCGTGAGTATGTATCATCCGGTATCTAAGGATTTCCAGAACAGTGGATTCGAAGACAAAATATATCCAGGGATGACCTATCAGGACGGACAGAAAGAGGACGCCGGCGCGGGTGTCGAAGGTCAGGATATTCGTGATGGGCATCAGGGGCAGACTGTCCTGACGGAAGCGTTGACGCATATCCTCGGATACCTTGCCGCCCAGTTTCTCCTGAATAGCATGGAAGAGACGCTGGAAAGCAGGTGTCTGGTCTTCCTGACTCTGGGTGTAGCGGATGTAGAAGAAGAGATACAGTTTGTGGAACCACTCGCTGCTGCACCATCTCAGGCTGCGGAACTCCTCCCTCTCCTGTTGGCTGGTAGCCAGTTCGCTGCCCTTCTCGCCCAGCAGGAACCATAGGTGTATGTTGCGGTAGTAGTCACCGATGGCACACTGACGACCGTGACAACGCAGTCCGGCCCATGCAGCCAGCAACCAGATCCAGATGCCCCATTCGGGAGTCAGCCTCATACATATCCCCAAATAGATGCAGAAGAACCATACATCACCGGCAAAGCCATCCAGGATGCGGCCTATAAGCGTCTTCTTGCCTGTCATGCGAGCCAGCTGTCCATCGGCACAATCATACCAGTTCGCCCAGATGAGCAGGCAGATGCCTATGATGTTCATCCTGAGGTCTGTCTGGTAGAAGAAGTATCCGCTAGCGGCTCCGATGACGATGCTCATCAGAGTGACGGCAATGGGGTGGATACCTAACTTACGGAACAGCAATGCCCATAGGTAGCCCGGTGTGCGTGTTACGTACAGTTCGAACCGACTTTCCGTTTCGGTCGATTTCATCGTTGACAGGACACGTTCCTTCAGACTCATTTGCTTGCCTTCAGTCCTTTAATAACGCTGTTCGTGAATCCGTTCTCCTCCATGGCATTCAGTCCGCGTATGGTAATACCGCCGGGTGTTGTCACGCGGTCTATCTCTGTTTCGGGGTGACTGCCGTTGGCCTGCAACAGTGCCACGGCACCCTTCAGTGTCTGTTCTACTATGTGCTGCGCATCACGGGCATACATTCCCAACTCTACACCGCCCTCTGTGGCTGCACGGATGTAACGCATGGCATAGGCAATACCGCAGCTGGCCAGTGCCATTCCTGCGGGAATCAGTCGTTCCTCCACCAACATGGCTTCGCCCAGTTCCTGGAAGATGGCCAGAATCAGGGCATCCATCTCGGGGGTGGTGTTCTTTCCGGCTATGAAGGTCATGCTCTGCTGCACGGCAATGGCAGTGTTGGGGATGATGGTGTAGACGGGATGCTGGTAGCCGAAGAGGCTGGCAATCTTGTCTGTGCTGATGCCGGCGGCCATGCTGCCGATAATCACCTTCTCGTTCTTCAGCTCGGGTGCTATCTCCTTGGCCAGTTCCTCCACCTTCCAAGGCTTGACGGCAATGATTACCATGTCAGCCTCGCGGACACATTCCTTGTTGTCCTGCGTGATATTAATCTGGGGGAACTCAGCCTTAATGGCCTCCAGTTTACCCCTGCTGGGATTACTTACAAATATATCCTGGGTATTTACCTGCTGACCCATCGCCAAACCTCTGGCGGTGGCGCCTCCCATGTTTCCTGCTCCGATAATGGCTATTTTCATATCATTAAATGAAGAATTTAAAGTGAAGAGTCTAATTATGAATTATCTCTTGATGACTGCTCTGACGATGAACCAGCCGTGGGCGGCAATGGCGTTGGACCAGCCGTAGTGACGGGCCATCAGACGGAGGCGTTCCAAGAGTGACTTACGGTGATTGCGCGTTGTCATGCCCTCGTTTAGGTAATCCGTCAGAATCAGGTGCGTATTTACTATTCTTAATCTGCGCTTGGCAGCCTTCCTCATAATGCGGATGCACCAGTCGTAGTCAGCCGAGTAGCGGTAGGAGAGATTGTAGCTCTCGGTTTTCGCCAAGTCGGTGCGAGCATAGAACGACTGGTGGCAAACCCTCATGCCACTGAGGAAACTCTTCCACGTAAGGGTCTCGGGTGCGGTAAGACGACGGTGACGCACGAAGCGTCCCTCATTATCCACCAAGTCTGTTTCTCCGTAGATGATGGCAGGGTTGCGGAGGTTGCCTTTCTTCAGCTTGGCACAGGCCACAATCTTAGAGATGGTGTCCGCCGTGTGCAGTTTGTCTCCTGCATTCAGGAAGACTATGTATTCGCCCGTGGCCAGAGACAGCGCCTTGTTCATGGCGTCGTACAGTCCGTCGTCAGGACCGCTGGTCAGGCGTATCTGATGTCTGTTGTTGTTCTGCTCTACGTATCGCTGCACCAGACTCAGCGTTCTGTCCGTAGAGACTCCGTCCACGATCAGGTGCTCAATCCTCCCGTAATCCTGTGCCGCTACGCTGTCTAAGGTGCGTTGCAGGGTAGCCTCTGCATTGTAGGTGACAGTGGCTATGGTTATGAGCGGTAGTGTGACGTTATTATTATCTTGATTCATATACGTTTATATATTTCTGGGCAACATGCGTCTCGCCGTAGGCTGATGCCGCCTTGTGCAGGGCTGCATCGCGCATATCGTGGGTCAGCACATATTGTATGCCTTCAGCCAGATCGGCTACGTCCTTGTATCTGGCAACATAGCCGTTCTGCTGGTGGTCTATCATCTCGGGAATCCCGCCTACATTGAATCCTACGCACGGTGTGCCGCACGACATGGCCTCGGCAATGGTGTTGGGCAGATTGTCCTGCAGGCTGGGGGTGACAAACACATCAGCAGCAGCATACATCATAGCCATTTCCTCGGGGCTGCTGATATAGCGGCCGCCCTTGCCGATGCAGACTGTCTGTAATTGGGAATTAGGAATTAGGAATCGGGAATTGTTCTCTAATTGCTCAATAGCATGCAGAAGATAAGAATAACCTTTGCGTTCATCATTCAGGTTCTGGGAGCAGAAGAGGATGATCTTCTTGTCGAGGGGAAGGTCCAGTCTCTTGCGGGCCTCCTGCTGATTGATGGGTTGGAAGATGTTGTGCGGTATGCAATTGTTGATGTGCACCACCTCAGCGTCAGGCATTGCCTGCCTGGCACGGTCGGTAATCCACTGACTGCATCCCACGAAGGTAATTCTCCCCTTCTTATACAGTTCCTGTTTGCGCAGGTAGTGCTTGCGGGCTATGCTGCCGGGTAGGAGAGGGCACTGCTTGCATTCTTTTTCCTGACAGTCACCCCTGTAATGGCAGATGCCCAGATAGGGCCATTCGTCGTGTAGGGTCCAGACAATCTTCTTGCCCTCCTTTATCATTTTCTTCAGGCAGGAAAGGGATACCATTCCCTGGTTTATCCAGTGCAGATGAATGATGTCCGCCTCCTTGTATTCCTCTGTCTGGGTGATGTCAATGCCAAAGTCAGCAGTGTCTGCCTGCCATAGCTTGCCTTTCAGGTACGACATAATCTGCAGACGCTCCAGTACCTTGGGGACGACGGTTCCCGTTTGGGCTACCGTAACAGAAGAGGATTGCTGTCGCGTACCAGCATCTTAGCCTTCACGCCGTTATTGTTCAGCGCTTCCATCAGTCGGAAGGCTGCAATGGCGCCTCCGCCTGCCATGTCACTGGTACTAACCAACAGAACTTTCATTTGTATGCCTTCTTTCCCATCCATTTGAGGATGCGTTTGTTTAGGGATTGCAGGATGAAGCGGAAGTTGCCGTGCCGCAGGTTCAGGAACAGTTCCTCGAAGGAACGCCCGACTTTTATCATGGGATTCATCCATCCCATAATCTTATAGGCCCTCTTTCTGTAGGCAACATGCTCTATGATATTTGCAGGGTGCTGAATGGGACTCTCCAGTTCGTATCGCTTCATGGTGAAGATACGGCGGTATCCGCGCGGCAGTGTCTCCAACGAGCCCCCGAAATGGGTGCTGTCTGCAATGGCCCCCAGGTTATTAATCATGTTACGGCGGGGAACGATGCAAAGCAGGTTATTCCTGAGAATATGCGACCAGAAGATGGTCTCGTAGAAGGCTTTGCCCGATGCTCTGTGCTGGGTACACATGGGCAGGAAGTCGTCGCGGTACCCCCGCTCCTTAATAACGGCTTTCAGTTGGGCAATCGCCTGCGGGTCGTCCATCCAAGTGTAATGCTCGTCCCACTGGTCAACGACTCTCCTCCATGATGCCCATCCCCAGATGCTGAAGTTGGTGGTAAAGAAGTAGTCCTCCTTTACGTCTGGGGTCTGTTCCTCGATGTTAAAACCCGAGATCATGGCAATGCGTTCGTCGTTCTCGTAACGGTCCAGCATCTCCTTGCAGAAACGCAGGAAGGATACGGAGGGGATGCTGTCGTCTTCGAAAATGACTACCTTGTCGCTCAGAGAGAAAGCCCATTTCTGCGCATTGAAGTTAGAGGGGTCGCAACCCGCATTCACAGTCTGGTAGTTACGTCTGACATCGCACTCCCAGTCTATGTTCTCGTCGGACAAGACACGCCGGCATGCTTCCATGCCAGGCACATCCTGCCCGTTGCGTGGTCCGTCCTGATAAAGATAGAGACGGGTGGGTCTTGCCTCCTTGATGGCGGCAAATACTTTCTCCAACGGTTCGGGCCTGTTGAAGAACAGTATCAGTACGGAAACGTCAACGAGTGCTTGTTTCATAATGCAAAGATACGATTAAGTGAGTGGAATACAAAATATATTTGTAAATTTTTATTCCCGAACGTGAGTATCTTCGAGGCTGTGAGCCTCAAAGATAGTCTTTTTTAATTCATAATTTATAATTCGCAATTCACAATTATGTCTGTTATCTGTTTTTTGTGTAATTTTGCAGCATGAAAAAGAGGAATCAAGCTTTTGACCTGCTTTGTGGTCTTTGTATTCTTAGGATGATTACGCTGCATTGTGTCAGCATGTGCGGGTTCAGGGGCTGTACGTTTTGGTTTGACAAACTGATGGCATGGTCCTTCTTCTTCATCTGTTTCTTCTTTTTCAAGGCGGGCTATTTCAACAAGAGCATTTCCGCTCCCACTCGTTTCTTTCTGAAGGATAAGTTTAAGCGTCTGATTATTCCCTATCTGGCATGGGGTGCAATAGGCAGTCTGTTATATTTTGGTATACTTTTCCTTTTCCCGGATGAGTTGCATCGGTATTGGGATAAGTTCTCGTGGAGTCACATTTGGCTGCAGAGCCATTTCTATGGCAACCCGCCCGTGTGGTTTCTTTTCTCGTTCTTCTGTATGTATGTTATTGTGCATTTCATGCAGAAGGTTCCTTATGTGGCATACCTGGCTATATTGTTTCCGATCATCAGTTGGTTGCTTTCGGAATACAAGATCCAGTTGTGGATGAGCCTGGGTAATGTCTTCATGGGTGTTTACTTCTTCTATTTGGGTAAGTGCTGGCATTGGCTGCAGCTAAGGGTATCCAAGCGAACCTTCATGCTTTTTTCTGCTGTATTGGTTCTTGTTTTCCTGGTTGGGAACCGTTATTGGCACGGAGAATATGATATGAGTCTGAATCACTGGGTGCATCGTCCGTGGGGTGCAGTCCTGAATACCACTTGTGCTCTTTGTGGCATCTCGGGTATTCTGTTGGGGGCGCTTACCTTCCGTGTACCTCTTATATCATATGTGGGAGAGCACAGTATGGTTTACTTCGTCCTGCATTATCCGATTCTGTTGTATTATACCCTTGTTCATGGTATATCGGGTAGGGGGATGGTAGGACGTTGGGATGAGTTTATCATTTCAACCCTGATTATTCTGTGTGTCTGTACCTGGTTGGTTCCGTACATCGAGAGGAAGCCTTGGCTGAGCGGAAGATTTCCACCTGCCGCTTAACCATGGAATCCGTTCTATATAGGGCACGAACCAAGAACAGATACAGAAAATGGCGGGAATCAGTATCAGTACATCATCCCATCTGTTATAGATGCTCCTACCATAACTGAGGTGCATAAACTTGTAGAAATATAACATAGGATAGTGCGAGATGAAATACACCATGCTATGCTCGCCAATGAAACACAGTATGGGAATACGTACAGGTGGGGCAGTCAGCAGTAGTCCCGAAAGACCGCAGAGTGCACAAGTGGCATTCGTGACAGCTGTCAGTGAACAGCCTGAGAATTCGTTGTAGCTCATGACGTATTTGCCTGGGTGCAGGAAGTTGACGGCAATAAAGATGATTGTCAGTACTACGGAAACATACCTTATTGCCTTTTTGCTATAACGTTGCAAAAGTATGTGCCATATACGTCCCAAGTAAAAGAAGAATGTGGCCATGAACACATTGTTTGTGGTCATCCATAGGGGATTGCCCCGTGTCCATAACAGATAGCTTATAAAGGGGAAGGTGATGACAATCCAATGCAGATACTTCACCTTTTCTATATAATGCACAAATATGTAAACGCAGAAGAATGAGAATAGGAACCATACAGGGCCGTTTCCGTAGAAGCCGGCATTTTTCCAGAGATGCTCTATCTGCAAAGGTTCCACCCATCCGTTATATTTGGCAGAAAGAATTGGGTAGAAGGCAAAGTATATGACAGATCCGATAAATCCTGCACTTAGGTATGGTATCAGCAGTCTCTTGCATCGGTCTGTTAGGTATTCCTTGTCGTTAGTACCGGTTCCTTTGTTAAAGTATCCCGCCTTGAAGAAGAAGAAGCTCATGAAGAAATAGCTCCATTGCATGACTTCAAGCCACCAGTCAACTTTGTCCTTTCCGCAGAAGGCCATTATGTGTAGCGTTACCATGCGTATGATGCAGATTCCGCAGAGTATATCAAAGGCATGATTTCTTTCTCGCGCCATTATTCCTTGAATTTAAGTTTTGAAGGTCGATGGTTCACTTTCATCTCCTCCGGAATGTCTTTTCTTACCTTGCCATAGTGATTGTTCAGGTAGGCCAACAGATCTCTGGGGGCGGCAACTTCCAATTCACCCAGTTTAACCAGTTGGGTATGTGTGATGTCATCTACGGCCACACGCTCGCTCTTGGTGATGATGTTCTTGTAGAAGTAGGTATGGCAGTTGTTGAACATTGTCTGTGTGCGTACCATCAGCCAGAATATCAGTCTCTTGGGCAGTAGTGTAACAAGAATTCTTGTCATTAGACAGGCCCAAAATCCTCTTGGGCGTGGTTCTTCTATGTCGCAATGCCCGCAATGTTTCCATTGCCAGATTTCCTTGGCAATGAAAAGCCCGTTCAGGAAAAACAGTATCTCGTGCTGAATCTTCTCGGCTCTTTTGCTCTTGGGCATATTGTCGAAGGGGAATATATCGATGTATATCCCCTGATGCATGTCTATGTTTCGGAAGGTACTCTCGTTGAATTCGGTGCCATTCATCCTGACTTTCATAAAGAAAAATGGTACGCGCGGGTCTGTTTTGGGGGTCTGGATGAAGTATTCCTCGCCTAGTTCCTCCTGAGCTATTTGGGCAAAGCGCTCGTAGTCGGAACGTGGCATACCCACATCCACATCGTCGTCCCAAGGTAGAATCTTACCCCAGAAGTATGCACCTATGGCTGTTCCTCCTGTTATAAAGTATCTGATGTTGTGCTTGTCGCAGATACGCTTTATCTCAGAAAGAATCTGATAGAGTGTGGCTTGTAGACGCTCAAGTTCTTCCGGGGTATAGCTGTGGTTCATGTTGACTTGTTCTATTTAACGATACGGGTTCCCAACGGAGAGCAGCTCTCCATGTTCCCTGTGCCCTCTGCTGCATCTGTCTTGGCACTCAGGTTGTCCAGCATATTCACTATGATGGCCTCTTGGGTACAGGGCAATACGGGACTTCCGAATTCACGTGTTCCGTGGTGCGACAATATAATGTGTATAATACGCTTAATCTCCTCTGCGTCAACGCCCTGCTGTTCCAGCACATTCTGCAGCTTATGGGCACCAATATAAATGTGTCCCAGCAGATACATGTCGGCCTGCGTCTCCCCCTCTGTGCTATATTCGTAAACCTTTCCATAGTCGTGGAACAGGATGGCCAGAATACAACGTTCAATCTTTATTTCATAGGGCAGACAGGGGTACAGGCCCTCCAGCATGTGCAGCATCTGGTATGTGTGGTTGGTCAGGCCGCCGGGGAAGGCGTGGTGCACGCTGGTGGCAGCAGGGTATTTGCTATAGGGATTGTACAGCTTGTCTGAAAAGTCGCGTATGATGGGGATGAGGCTCTGGTCTGTGCAGAAGCCTACAAGGGTGTCGATGGTCTTGTCCCACACATCCCTGCGGATGGGGCGGGGCAGCAGGTTGTAGAGCGGATGGTCCATCAGCGGCATGGCTCCCGGCTTCATGTCTGTGAGAGCGCAGGATTTCTTGCCGGCATTGTCCTTTATGTTATAGAAACTCACCAGCTGTCCCACCTTGGGTTCGGCTGTGGGCTGTAAGTCCCAGACGGATATATTTATGGTTTCTATGAGGTCGGCCACCTTCAGTACCGCGTAAGGCGAACCTGTGCGTGTCGTGCCGTTGGTACGACTCAAGACAAGATATTCTTTAATCATATCGACGCTGTTTTTTTCATTGTTTAGAATGCAAAAGTACGAAAAATACTGACCCATACAAAATAAAATGCCCTTTTCGTATGCTTATTCGTAAATTTGAGGTTGCACCTCGGAGATACTCGTGCTCGACAATGGTTAAAACATTTTGTATTGTTCTCACTTAATCGTTTCTTTGAGAGAATATCTTTTCATTCAGATAGAAAAATAAATATTGTAATTTATTTTATTTATCTCTCACTTATTTGTAATTTTGTACCCCGAAAAGAGATATAACATAAGAAATATGAATACATTAGAATCCATTTTTGCAGAGAAGTTACTGAAGGTTAAGGCTATTAAATTGCAGCCCAGCAACCCATTCACCTGGGCCAGCGGCTGGAAGAGCCCCTTCTATTGCGATAACCGTAAGACCCTTTCCTATACCGACCTCCGCTCTTTCGTCAAGATTGAGCTGACACGTATCATCCTCGAGAACTTCCAGGATGTTGATGCCATTGCCGGTGTAGCTACAGGAGCTATTGCTCAGGGCGCTTTGGTAGCCGATGCACTGAACCTTCCCTTTGTTTACGTTCGTAGCAAACCAAAGGATCACGGTCTGGAGAACCTTATCGAGGGTGAGCTGAAGCCCGGTATGAAGGTTGTCGTTGTTGAGGATCTTATCAGCACAGGCGGCAGCAGCCTGAAGGCTGTCGAGGCTATCCGTAACAATGGTTGCGAGGTTGTCGGTATGGTGGCCAGCTACACCTACGGCTTCCCTGTAGCCGAGAAGGCTTTTGCCGATGCTAATGTCAAGCTTATCACCCTCACTAACTACGAGGCAGTTGTAGCACAGGCTGTCAAGACCGGTTACATCACAGAGGACGATGTGGAAGTCCTGCACGAGTGGCGTAAGGATCCCGCTCACTGGAACGGATAATAGGTCTTCTTCCCTAACCCTTTGCCCAAAGGGGAGGGGGTTGTTTTCAATTATGAATTAGCAAAATGGCAGAATATAAAAGCGACGTTAAGAAGATATACTACCCCGTAGAGCGGGTGTACAGTCGTCTTTCAGACCTGAACAACTTGGCTGTTATCCAACAGAATCTTGACAATCCCATGATTCGCGAGAAGATGCTGGAGCAGGCAGGCGACAAGGCATCACCGGAACAGTTGGATGCTGTCTTGCAGAAACTGCGTGAGTTGAAGTTCGACAGCGACAGCGTG
>Ga0265300_10004295_pt1 | contig 11397 bp, 10 predicted proteins | sample AusTroGonzalo_MG_FD_193482 | JGI IMG/M metagenome (GOLD analysis project Ga0265300, IMG submission 193482) | Bovine rumen microbial communities from tropical cattle in Woodstock, Queensland, Australia - Gonzalo_03 | ecosystem: Host-associated > Mammals > Digestive system > Stomach > Rumen ... | reverse complement strand
TCATCGGCGCTATGTTCGCCGACCTGATCAACACGGGTATTATCACCCTCTTCCTGAATCTTATATAGCCAGTACGACCCAAGCATTGCGCTAAACAACGCTAAACAGGAACTGCTGGTCGGTGTATTCCCATTGGACAACGTGGAAACGGATGAGGCGTGCTAAGAGCGTGATAACCTTGTGACGGGGAACGGCGGAATAGCGGACAAGCTGGTTGAGGGTGAGCCGTCGGCCCTGCAGGGTGTTGATCAGCTTGCTAACCGTATCGGTATAGGTCATCATGGTGCCTTGCGGGTTCTGCGCCTCGCGCCAGATAGCCAGATGCACAGGCGAGGCCACGATGTTCTCGTCAGCAATACGGATGTAGGCACGCGGGCGTCCCTCATCATCGACCGCACAGACAGGTCGCTTGTCGGAAGGCGGAACGGTGGCAACGACGATGGTACGGCCCTCGATGTGGTAGGTGTCGAACTTGATGCTGGCCTGCGGACGGCAATAGCGAAAGGCCGCCTGGTGCATCATGTAGATCTCTTCCTCATCGCGCACACCAGACATGTGCCCATCATCACGGACACCAATCAACAGCCGTCCCCCATCGGTATTGGCAAAGGCCGACACCGACTTCGCCAGCTTCATCGCATCAGACACCCGATACTTGAAGTCCTGCTGTTGGTGCTCGCCCTCGTTGATAAGGCTCTGTATAAACCGCTTGTCGTCCACGCTCCTTTTTTGTTATAAAAAATCCGTGTAATCTTTCAACTACACGGATTTCGATATAGATGTTATTGACTCGTTGCAAAGGTACGCATTTCTTCTCAAACTGAGATAAGAAAACGAATAAAAAACACAAACCTGATGATTTTTCTTGATTCTGGATATGCTGTTCATGGGAAAGAGGCAAAAACTTGACTAGTAGACTTTGTGACTTTGTTATGGCAGAACCATCCGTTCCGTGAAGGAAACACGCGAACAACGGCTGTTTTCGTTATCAAATATCTCCGTTCTTGTGGTTTCAATGTAAATAACGAATTGTTCGCTGATAATTCCTGGTACTTCCGTAATGCCCTTGTACGTGCCAATTATAGTAATCCCCAGAAAGGCATACAGTCAGACAAGTCTTTCCTTGTAAAGTTTTTCCGTAATTTGCTGCTCGGTGAAAACAATGAACTGAAGAATCGATATATGCTGATTGGGTATAAGGATGACGAGAATAACACCCCGACAAGTACCCCGACAAGTACCCCGACAAGTACCCATACAAGTACCCATACAAGTACCCATACAAGTTCAATCGACATACAACCATCTTCAGAGAATGTTACGCGTTTGGTATTGGCAATCGGTAAAGAAGAAATGAGTGTGAAGAGTATGATGGAAGCCGTAGGTTTGAAGAACCGTCCGAACTTTATGGATTATTCTCTCACACTAGCAATAAGAGAAGGATTTGTGTGTATGAAGTATCCTGCCAATCCCCATCATCCTCGGCAACGTTATTTGCTGACGATAAAGGGTTTGATGTTGTTGGACGGAAATAATAGTTAAGTACTCAATAAGTCAAAAGCATTTGTCCGATACCATCCAAAGAATTTGGTAAGTCTCGGACAAATGGTCAACTCTTCAAAACAAACAGAGAGATGTTGAGTGCTTCGAACAATTGGCTCTTTACCTATTGCCACAAGTCTTTCTGCACATAGAAAACACGATCTCATAAAAAGGAAATGGCATGCAACTCATTGAGCTACACGCCATTTGCATTAATTATAGAGTTTTTAAATCTTACTTCACCTCCTCAAAATTCACCGCTGCTGTATATCAGCAAGTTACAAATCCGTGGTACAAATAAGGTACTATTTTTCTGCTGTTTTATAAACGGGAAATCAGCAGATTGCCGATTACTTGTTGCAATCTTCTGTGCTGATCAATACCTCCCAATGCCCATCTTTATCTTCACCAATACGTCGAATAACGCCTTTTTCCTTTAATACTCTAATATTACGTGTAATAGTTGATCTGTCAACTCCTATAATATCTTTTAGATCATCATATGTGATATTATTATCACTTATCATTGCTTTAACAATAGCAGTCTGTGTCTTATTAAGCTTTAGAGGTGCATTTGCAGGTGCATTTGCAGGTGCATTTGCAGGTGCAATATCAGAAGTAGCCTTAGGAGATGGTACTGGTAACACCAACTCTACTTCGTCAACATCAAGTTTATTCAGCAGCTGTGGCTCCCCCCAATTGGTTTCTTTCCATGCAGCAATAATCTTGGGGAAGCCGGAACCAACATTCTCACCAAAGCCAATCATACGGAGCATATTCTGAATCTTCGGATTCCGAGCCTTGGAGTTACCACCCCGATAGATGGCCTCTACAGGCAGTTTCAGCAGTCCTGGGTTGCGGAAGCAGAGACGGTCATCATGCTTCTCTATCCTCAGAATACCGGCATCCATCATTAGGTCACAGTGAATAATGGCATTCGTAAAGGCTTCTCGTACAGCCTCATGCTGTGGCGTGTCATCGTTTCTTTTCCCTCCCTTTTCCAATTTGAATGGTCTCGGCAGGTCGAACTGCACCTTTGGCGATACAATACGAAAGAACTGATAGAGATTGTTCTCCCAAAGTCCATCGTATGTAAGGCGATCATGATAACGTTCGTCACCCACCAGATGACTCATATCCAAATAGTCCATACGGAAGTTTGCGAACCTGTCTCTGATGGCGAGTCCCTTGCCAAACATCATCAGGCCTGCCAATGTGAGTCCTTCTTTACCAGTCGCCCTATCCTCGGTATATCCACCAAGATTTCTGAGGAAGGTCTTGTCATCAACTCTGTTCCAAACGTGGGTACTATTCTCCTGTCTAAACTCAGTACGATATTGGCGCAAAGAGTCTGGATCAATATCATCCATACCATAGTATTCTATCAGGATGCTATCGTTACCGTCAGCGTTTGAGTCACGTATCATAGCTTTAACCTGGGCCTCGGTACAGTGATAGTCACCTTCATTGTTGCGTCTATATGTTCCTTTATATACATTACCATTCAAATAGATTGGCTTTACTCTCCAGTCTGCCTGAGGGACACGAATGCACACAATCTCAACACCACCCATATTGACAATCTCTACATCGCTGTCAACAAGAATGTTTTCGTTCACCTTTTCACTGTTGATTGTGTTCCAGAAGTCTGTAACAATCTTGCGTGGATAGTCCACACCGGGTATTGTGAATCGCTTACTGATGTCCTTCTCCTGCAGGTCTTCATCCACGCCAAGAAGAATTAATCCGCCAATAGTATTGGCAAAAGCCGAATACGTCTGCCAGATTGACTTTGGAACCTCAGACTTCGCTTTCTTGCATTCAAGTGTCACTCGTTCACCTTTCAGCAATGTATCTTTTATCGTTTTCTCATCCATATCGTTTGCAAAGTTAATCAATTATTTCGACTCTCCTTCATTTCTAGTTCCCTATTAATTTGTTCTGACACTTCTTTACCAAGATAAGCCTTATAGTCCTCACCGCTCTTGGAAGTTCTTATGATAAAGCAGGAACCTCTACTATTCATGTAAACAGGGAATTCATCTCCTTTACTATCTTTCCATATGAATTTTGTTTTAATACAGCTGTCAACCTTAGGATTCTTCTCGTTTCCTGATGTATAGCCTTTATTGATGGTTGAATACAAAAAGACAAAAAGCCCACCTTCATCTCTGTGTGCATTACGTAGTAATATTTCTCCATTATTCCATCTGCACTTTCCGTAATATCTACCATCGATTTCCTCAGTTTCTCCCTCATATTCTTCTAAATCAGGATTGCCGTATTTCTTGGAAATGGAGTTTTTAAGATTGTCAAAAGTTGCTTTGTCCTGATGTGATGTAAATAGCACAACACTAGTAACAGTAGTTGTTCCGTTATTCTCCTCAAGTTCAAAATTGAACCCACAAGGCACACCACAAAACATCACGCGTTCTATTCCTTGGCGTTCTTTGTCATAATAGTCAAATTCTTCCGTCTGTTCTGCCAAGTTTTTGATTATCTCATCCTGGCTAACTCCTTTCATCTTTACGCCAAATAAAGATGGAGTATCCTCACTGGTTCTACTGTGATTACAACCAAGTATTATCAATAACGAAACGACATATATAATGGAATTTCTCTTAATCATATTGTATTTGACTTTATAAAAGAATCGCCTTTTTTATACTGTCTGTTGTTATTTATTAGGTTATAGTAAACTGCTTTTCTTTCCATGCTGATGCTATTTTTTCAAGATTCGATTATTGCTTCAAAGTCTCCATAAAAATCCCAAATTATTGATCAATGGCTATTGCATTCAATTAAGTAAACAAATGGTTCTACTTGCTTAACTTTTTTGGACAACGACTTTGACTCAATGTTGTTGGTTTTAGGCAACTTGATTCCAATGTCGGAACTCTTTATGAGACTTAGGAGGTATGATATCTTTATGGCGTAATTGGCATTCTCAGCATCAGCATGCTTCGCACAAATAATGCCAACGACATTTCCTTTATTGTCATATAATGGTCCCCCACTATTACCTGGTTGCACTGCTGCAGATATTTGATACATGGAATTATCGCCTTTGTACCCTGACGCAGCACTAATGATTCCGTCTGTCAACTTTACCTCATTTCCCATTGTCTGGGTCATAGGATATCCAAGGACAAAGATGTCGTCTCCGACCTCGGGCACACTCTTTCCAAGACAATATGGAATATCATCAAAACCACTAAATTTCTTATCTACAATTTGAACAATAGCAAGGTCGTGTTCTCTGTCAGAAGCTATTACATAACCCTTAAAGGTGTTTGACAAGTCCCCATTTACGCCTTTAATCATTATTGTCTTTGCACCATTAATAACATGGTAATTTGTCGCAACATAACCATCAGCTATAGCAAACCCTGTGCCTGTCCATTCTGCCTTTTGCACTTGTTCATAAACTAACGCAGAAGGATAGTCTTTAACGAAATCACATTTTACATACCAATTATAATAGTTATTACCTCCTTGCCTTAAGGTTATCTCAAACTTATAGGGATCTTCTAATATCATTTTTCCATCGTCAGCCCATGATGATTCTCCACTCTTAACAACAGCATACGCATTAGACTCGCCAATTTGAACAAATTTTTTCACCCAATACCCCCATGGATTATTCTCATCAATGGTATATGCTAAAAACTCGTCTGTTCCAGGAGTTCGTATAACTGCGTAAAATGTTGATTTAGAGCCATTCGACGAAGCATGGTCGTTTTCTCTGTCAACAGCCATACTATTGAATGTTACATAGTAAATACCCTCTATTGGATCTAGGTCTGGCAATCGTGAATCAAAGTATCTAACGAAATCTTCTTTGGTCGGTTTTTCTGGCCAAGAGAATTTATTCCCTTGCATATCCTTCCATATCAGATTACCGTCTCTATCATAATAGGTACCCCTTTCCCCATTATCATCAATGCAAACTATTAAAGAAAGATCTTCTTCAATTATCACGGTTTCATGTCTTGGCTCTACTATAACTTTGCCTTCTAGATCAACCACTCCCTGTTTCTTGTTTTTTTCAAAAACAAAACGTCCCTTATATGATTGGGATAGTTTTTCAAATTTAGCCTGAATTACAACAGCACCAGTTGTATCAATCTTTCCATATTTCCCATTCTTTTGAAAAGTTGCATACCCATCACGGAATCCGTATACCGAATCAGCATCAACAGTTGCAATCTTATCTCCTTTTTTGTTAATTAACTCTATTGTATTTCCGCGGTTCACGAATGCACGATTAGACGCAAAACCAGTCAAAATTTCATCAAAGTTTAATTTTTCTACAATCTTTCCATTATTATCAATAAATCTCCATTTATCATTGATTTTGACACGTGCAAGACCTTCTCCAAACGCTCTTGCATCGTCATAAATAGAGTCAATTACCCAAACTCCTGTAGAATCCACATAGCCGCATTTATTGCTTGTGGCAACAACCATTAATCCTTCATTCAACCCATTGACTGCATCATATCTACACGGTACAATAAAATCACCCTGAACACTTACATATCCTCGATTTCCGAGTGTATCTTCGATAACAAAGCCATTGGCATTGTCCGACCATACTTTTTTGTAAATAGCAGGGAGAACAATCTCTCCAGATTTGCTAATGATGCCTTCTTTACCATCTTTGGTTCTAAAAGAAGCCACTCCGTTATTAAACCGATATACCCAAACAATCGATTTGTCTAGTTCTACCACATATTCTCCATTTGTATTGATTAAACCTTTTCGTTCACCAATCTTTGCATAGCATACGCTATCTCCAAAGAACCAATATGTTTCGTCAAATTGAGGCTCTATAACAAGTTTGCCGTTTTCGTTGATAAATCCACACTTTCCACCAACTTGGATTCTGTATAATTCTTTGCTTTCTATCTGTTCTTCTCTATCTGTAGACGTACACGCAGACATAACTGAAATAACAACAGAAAGAAATAATATGCGAAATAAATCTTTTACTTTCATATTTTTGTATCTTTGCTTATTATATTTTGTGTTTCTTTAATTACCAACCGGCACTCGTTTCCGCTGTCTTTGCTGTGGCTGTGTTGTTACCTTTTCCTTTTTAGGCATTGAAGAATTTGCTCTCGTAGTGTTTTTTTTATGTATTGTGCTGACGCCACCGAGCGTTCCCGTGAAATTCTCTTCAATTGCAAAAGATAGTAATATTTCGAGTTCTTGTTGGAGTTTCTTAATATTTAACTCGGTTCCTTTGATTTCATAATTCTTAATTATTTCTTTTTGCCCTCTCCAAGTTATTTCCACATTATCATCTGTACTGCTCAAATTCAATTTTCCTTCATTATATGGTTGGTAAAAAGATGCGCTTGAAAAGGGGATTTTGACCGTCTTTATTCCATCTCTCCCAAAACTATGTTTAAAGTCATATGAGATTCCTGTATCATTAAAAGTAAAAACGAAATTACCGTTTTGCAATTTTAATGTAATTGCTTTAGTGGAGCCATAGTACCAAGTGTCTTCAGATCTAAAGCTATATTCTTTTAATGTTTTAACGACATTGTTGTATGCAGTTCTAATATCGACACTCGGACTAATTGTGTGTGACAATTCACCCATAAAGTTCTCGTCTATTAAAAATTCTTGCAGGGATGTTAGAGAATTATATAAAAGCATAGATGGAGATTGCTCACCGACAATTTGATATTCTGTGAGATTCCTGGTTTTTCCTCTATGAGTGAGTGTCATCCCATTGTTACATGTAAAACGAATAGTTGACAAATTATCGCTCGATATTCTTAAGGTTTTAATAGGAGCCTTTAATATATAGATTCCACTTTGGTAATATCTGGGGCTGTTAAACTCATTTCCATCGTCGTTAAAATATAAAAAGAGATACTCTTCTTCAACTCTAATTTTAATACTCCTTGTACTATATTTGATATGTTTTAGAAGCGAATTGTTATCATAAAAGGCTCTGATCGCTTCTGTATCAGAGGAAAAAGAATGCGTCCTAAATATATTGCATATTTCTGTGAATACGGCTTTCAGCGAGTCGCTTTGAGCAGAACTCATCACTGGCAACAAAGCAGAAAACACTATAATAATTATTTTTTTCATCACAATAAATTTTTTGAATTAATAATTTTCATCACATCGTTCACGCCATACATGATAATCTTTATCATATTCTCTATATCTCGATTTTGAGAATCACGACTGATAGCCCGTCGATGGTCATCAATTCTCGAGAGCTCTTCAAAAGAGAAAAGATTTTCTTCTAATTCACCGACATAATCATAAAATCGATTTACAACAGTTGTGAACTGATGGGGGCTTAGAGGTAAATGCCTATGAGAATCCCCATAACAATCACCACGTTCAAAGTCTTTCAGTAAAATATATTCGTTTTCAATAGACGTATATATTTTTTTAATATCTTCGTTTCTTTTATTCATAACGTTTCTCTATTTGGCTTTTTTACTATTCATATTAACTTGGAACTGTTCCATCGTCTTCAAATGCTTGAATGCTACTTCTTTTCTTTTTTATTAAATGTCACCAAGAACTCCTCTAAATACACATTGGGATGTTTGGGAATCTCATACGGATTCCATGAATTCCTTGTTGTATAATTCTTCTACACTTACTTCAAGCAATTTGGAGATTCTTGCAAGTGTTCCCATATCTGGCTGTGAGGTATTGGTACACCACTTAGATACCGTTGATGGAGTAATGCCCAACTGGCCAGACAGCCATTTGCTCGTTTTCTTCTTCTCTACAAGAAGTAATTTTAGACGATTAATATCTTCCATATGGTTAGTTCGTTATTGTAATTTCTGCAAAGTTAGTGAATTTTTCTCAATTTATCGCCATTTTGTTGGAAAATCGAATCCCCTTTGCTAATTATTTATGGTTATTTTGCAGTTAGCGGGTCTGTTTTCGCTAACAGGCCCGCTAATACAATGTAAGGAATAGGCTATAGACTCCATCCTTTCTTCTTTGTACCATCCCAGTTGGTTAACTCGTCGGCATTGCCATTACTGCCACCTACGGACTGTCCACCCATCGAGACTCTCATCTCTGATGCTAGTTGACCGATTCTGAGAACAGCAAAATCCCATTGGTACTTGGTGATACTGCCAATAGTGGTTTCTGCCATGTCAACAATACCCTTGGCTGCAGCAAGACGATCGCTCTCTTTGCCAGGTTCAAGACCATCCATCTGGCATTTGGCAATAATGCCTTTGCCGATGACTTGCTCATCATCCCGACTGAAGATAGAGGCTGTACTGTGCGCCCACTTGTTGAAAGCACGGATGGCATCGTCAATCAACTGATTAAGAAGAGTCCAGTGCTCAAATGCTTTGGCAAAACCAGACTGACGAATGAACGCCTCCATATTATAGACCTTCGCTTCTGCTTGGTTTGCCTTCTGCTCATTCTGAGATAATAGTCGTGACAGTTCCTGAACTTTACGCTCGGCATTATCGGCCCTGTTCTTTTCACGGGTGACAGCCTTGTCGTCAAGTTCTGAGATACGCTGCTTCAACATCATGTTCTCTTTTTCGGTCTCTAATGCCGTTACTACCCTTTGTTTGGCAACGATATACATCTGTTTGCCAACATTGGTAATGTGGTTGCGGTGAAGTTTTGAAACGCTAAGTAACTGTTTCTGGAGCGTACTGACGATGGCCTTTGCCTTGGCATTACGTTCTTTCTGCCACTCTTCACGTCCAAACACGGGAATGGGTGTGCTTACATCATTGTTGATGCGACGAAGTGCATCATCAACGAGGTCTTTTACAGTGATGGTTTTATCAGATCCTTCAAGTTTAAAGGGCATGTCGGCAAATGGTACTGCATCAAGATTCTCCTCCTTGATGCATGTGGACATCAGTTCGTCAATGGCTTTCTGAAGTTTGGCCAGCTTTCTGTTGCCATCTTCAATGGCTTTTGATAGAGCGTTGGACTCAGTTTTCTTACGCTCTATATACTCAGCAGCCTCCTTAGCCTGGAGTTTTTCTTGTTCTGCCTTGAAAGTATGAGCATCGCGCCATTTCTTATCACTCTTTTTGCCGCGCTCCATCTTGAAGGTATTGGCCAGCATGTCCTGAAGTTCTGACATATCGTGGCGATTGAGGTTGATACACTGGCCTGTCTCATGGTCAGTCCAGTCAAAGAGATAATGGGCATGATGGTTCCAAAGAAAGATGGTACTGCCTTCTGGCGTATCAAGATACTTGCCTTGCTGATGATCTTTGTCTGTAACTAGATGTTCATGACCTTCGTCGAGATGTGCCCAGATACCTCTTGTCTTGATACCCCAGCGCTGCTCAATCAGCTGGGCCAACTGTTGCATTTGCTCCATCGTTGTCGTCTCTGTGATGACAGCAACCCCTTCGCGGATAGGCTCGGAGTTCTTAGGCATCTTCTTGGGCTTTGAGGGGTCAACACCCCAAACCTTGTTGCCGTTTTCGTCGATAGCGGCTTTTCGGCAGAAGTGCTTCTGAGAGTAGCGTTCCTTGGCCTTGTGGATCTCATCAGCCACGGACTTGAAGTCATTGGCTTCCCAACTCTTGTTTAGGTGTGAATACTCAGGATGAACATGCTTCATCTCCTTTTCTCGCCTATTGTGCTTCTCGGCACCATACTTGGCAGCGCAAATGTGAATCGATGTCTTTTTTGCCATATTTCTTCTATAATTATGATAATATACATTTATGTATTTATGTAATTCCAATTTTATGAAATTATGAATTTCTGTATTTATGTAATATTGTATTCAGTAGAAACCTTGGTAGGTAGTTCTTCTGATAAAAGAGTTCAGGTAGAGAATTTCTCCTTGGTCGGGTTCTTAGGGCAGAAAGTCCTAAGCGGGGGTCTGGGGAGGGTCACACCAGCGGTAGGGCTCGAAGGGGAGAAGTCGCTCCCCTCGCGGTACTTAGGCAGAGCCTGAGCGGAGTCCAGAGAGGTCACTCTGGCACACAAGGGTTGGCATAACCCTTAGTGTGCTACCAGTATTCCGTTGGAAACAGTCGGGCTGCGCACGGTGTGAGGCGTAGAACGGCTGTTCCAGCGAGATGCTGGTAGAAGGTTCGCATGGCGATGAGCAATCGCAACTCTGTTGCGTCGGAAGGGGGGCATAGGGGGCAGCATAGCCCCCATAACGGCTAGTACCATATCGTTTGCTATAATGCATAAACACAGTATTACTTCCTTTCCCTTTCATTTGCTACTATTATACTCATCCGTTCTGTCAGGAACGTGTTGATACTCCTAATGATGGCCTGTGGATCAAACTGCCCGTAGAACCTCTCGTAGAATCCTGCCTTGAAGTTGAAAAAGAACAATACCATCTCTGCTGCTTTCAACCATGTATATCTGCTAGTAATGACGGTGGCAGTAAATTGCAGTTGCTCTTTTGTAGCATCTACTCTCAGACCACAACTTAGGCTTGCGTCGGCTATGAATGGAACTAACCACTTTGCAGCAGAAAGAGGCCCATACATACAGTCAATCTGATGCAGGGTAGGTGATGGATATAGGATGCATATTTTCGGATCCTGACATATCGGTATTTGCCGATTGACACTGAAGATTCGAAAGAAATCATCCCATGTCGGGTATTTCTGTAACATTTGGGACGTGTTTGATGGGAATGCCTGATATGCCTGCTGCACAGTCAAAGTCGTTGATGGCCTCGATAGCCGCATTGCAGACTTCTTGCCTTCTTCTATCACTTTCGTTATTACCTGGCGTACTATTTCCGTTTCTCTCATGGTTGTTTGGTGTTAATGGATGACTCTCCCAGTATCGTTCTGAGAGGAAATTATTGAAGTTCTTCCTGTATTTGGTATC
>Ga0265300_10004292_pt1 | contig 11403 bp, 13 predicted proteins | sample AusTroGonzalo_MG_FD_193482 | JGI IMG/M metagenome (GOLD analysis project Ga0265300, IMG submission 193482) | Bovine rumen microbial communities from tropical cattle in Woodstock, Queensland, Australia - Gonzalo_03 | ecosystem: Host-associated > Mammals > Digestive system > Stomach > Rumen ... | reverse complement strand
CAGACCTAAGATCCAAGGTCTGGCTTTGTTCGTTGCAACCCCTTTATCTTTTAGCAATTATCTCATAATCATAAACAAGGGGAACTCTCTTTCTAGTGATGTTCCCCTTGTTCCATTGACTTATTTCTTATTTCAATCAAATCCTATTGGAGGTGTCTTATCGGGAATCGGGCTGAAACCAAAGGCTGGAAAGATATCATGCATATTCTTGCCATAATAGTTATAATAAAAAACATAGCCGCCGGCTTCAATGCTCAGTTCAACCCTATACTTCTCATCATTTTCTTCAGTATGTGTAACGATTCTTTTTAACAGCACTTCTCTGGTAAACTCCTCTGCTTGAAAAACCGGATTCTCCATAGTTCTCTGTAATTCTTTCGGTACGGTCTGCGAATATGGGATCTCATATTTTGTGATATCATAACGCTCGGTCTCCTCAGCTTTAACCCTTAATGAGTCAAGTTCAGGTACATCCGTGACACTTCGAACCCTTATAGAAAGATTTGACGCTTTCTCCCCTGTTCCGAGGGTAAACCAGATCAATGTAACTCTTCCAAACTTATCTGTCTGTGTATATGCTTCCAAAAAATCATAATACTGGAATAACTTTTCAGGAAGAAGCTCATAGAATGAACTCCCTTGTATCTCATCCCAGCTTAAATACTCCATATCGGGAGCTTTCTGCTTAACGGGTGCACTAGTCGGGATAGCGTTTTCAGAATTAACCGGATTATCTGTTGGCATTTTTTCAACAGCTTTCCAACCGATCGGTGTGGGTGACGGCGTTAAAGTTGTTGCCGGATCATTATCTATTATAGGCATTGGTATCCTTGTTGGAACATCAATGTTAGTGTTCCCGGGATTGTAGTCGCTATTAACAGGATTTTGTCCAACGGGACTCTTAATTTCAAAAACACCACTTATAAATACTACAACCACCAAAAGTACAGCTACCGCCACGCCAGAGATACCAACTATTATATGGATATTGCTTCTGCGCTTCTTTTGTTTTTTCCTAAGATCAATTCTATTGTCATTATATGGATCTGCTTTTTCAATAAGCTCATCATCCAATTCCGTCATTGCAAGCAGATAATCTTTTTTCTTCGTCTTCATAAATGATAGCCTTCCTTTCTCAGTCTGACTTTCAGTTTCTGACGCATGCGATGCAGTATTGAAAGAGTTTTGCTTTTACTGATCCCGTTCTGCTCTGCAATTCTTTCTACAGGAAGAAAATACCAGTACTTCTGTATAAACACTATCTGATATAATTCCTTTTGTCCTTTTAGGAATTCATTGATGCTCTGGATCAATGACTGTTCGTCTATAAGCTCCTCTATTGCATCAAATTGTGCAACAAAATCTTCCACTTCAGAGAAACTCACCACCACTTCGGATCCGCCTCTTTTTTCTCTGGTCAGTTCACGATAACGGTTGATAGCAAGATTTCTAGTGATTTTTGCAAGATACATCCTCAAATTCTTCGGTTTCTGTTTAATGATTGAATCCCAAAGCCGAACAAAGGCATCATTCACGCACTCTTCCGAATCTTCATGATTCCCGAGTATCCCATAGGCAATAGAATAGCAGTACTTACCGTACTTTTTCTCTGTTTCTCGGATTGCCTCTTCCGAGTGTTCCCGATACAACTCAAGAATCGCTACGTCATCCATGAATGCCAACCTCCTAACAACTGTATTTTGAAGCTTCATATATTAAGACAACAAATGAAGTGTCGAAATTGCATTAAAAGAAGTAAATTATTGAATTCACCTTTGTCTTTTAAAATTGTTAATATATATTTTAACATTCAAATTCAACCTATAAAAAATGACGTTTACATCTTCAGATTTTATATGCCGCATACGAACCTAATACTTGATCCTGCTCATTTTTAATGGGCGAGATTGTAAACTTATTTTTCAGCCAAAGCTTTTGTGATGCCATATTACCCGCATCAAAATATGCTCTCACTTGATAGCATCCATTTTCTCTTGCTACTTCGATATGTTTTTGTATAAGCAAACTTCCAATTCCTTTACATCTTTTAGATTTATCGAACACTTCTATCACATTGATAAAATCCTCGATATACTCAGATTCAATAGGTATATATCTTCTAAAAGCCCATGAAAAACCATTTATCTTTTTTTCATCATCAACTGCAACTATCAAAATTCCACCTTCATAAAGAACTTGTCTGGTATATGGATAATTAGCTAATATCCATTTTTTATCTTCTTCATTTCCTAATTTAATCGTCATATTTTCTCTCCATTCTTATAATCCTAAATCCAAATACAAAGCTTTTCCTTAATCTTCTCCATAAACTTTGCCCTCATAGTACAATATACCATAAAGAACCCCGAAAAATTCAGTATTATATCATCTATATCAAATACTCCGCAGCCTGTTATCATCTGTAAAACTTCTATCAGTATTAAGCCTATAAGCACTATCAGACAATGCTTGAGTCTGGAAGATTTGAACAGCGCCGGTAAAAATATCCCCATCGGCATAAATAGGACCAGATTTCCCATCAAGTTATTATTTGCTATATATCCGCTGACTGTATTGCTGAAAAATCCCTTAATATACGATGCAATGGTTTTAAATGGGATAAAGTTCGAGGTTGAAACCATGAATCTAAAACTATCCGGCATAGATGAAAGCCGTGCCCTAGGTGCTATCCCACTTCCAAAAAGAATAGCAAACAGGATTGCACCATAGAATACCATTAGTACCCAGAGGGTTATCTTTTGGAACAAGATCTGCTTCTCCCTGCCCTTTATCGAAAAATTGACCAGCAGGAAACCGATTATCCCGGATGGTACAATGACCATCATCATTTCTGCCATGGACTTGGCTGTATAGAACATATGCGGATTAAGCAGGGTATATGCGAGTTCAAATGTAAATACAGCCATTATTATCAGAAGGGCAATGCCCACGAGCAGCCTGAATGCTTTTAATATCTTCATTAACATACTTTTCTAATTATCCTCAAAACTGTTATACTCCGTTACTAAATATGGTGTAGGTTTAGGTTCTGAATCAAATTCCTCCAACTTTGTCGATTGAATATCAATAACAGATTGTGATTTTTTATAAGCAATGACCGTAGATTGCGACTCGGAATCATAAGTTTGATCTGTCCATCGGGCTCTATCGGTCTGAGGTGTCAACGACAGCAGCGAAACCACCATAAGTACACCGGCCATAAGTGTTCCAAATAGATTCATGTGCTTTTCTGCAACAACTATGGCATGTATCCTTCTTTTTAAGGAGCCGCCGCAAATGCTTGATTGCAAAGACGAATTTCTCTCAAAGGTTAATCCTGTTGCTATCTCTAAGATAACACGGCAATAATCCTGTTTATCCTGCTCACTGATATTAGCCGATACACTTTCATCACACGCATATTCGCTGTCATTTTTAGAGCATCGCACAGCTATCCACATCAATGGGTTGAACCAGTTCAGTGCCAGCATTAACACCCTGACAATATTCCACAAAGGATCCCCATGCCTGAAATGCGTTTCCTCATGCATTACTGAATACTTCAAATGCCGGGGTTCAGCCTGTAATCCATCCGGGATATAAATGCAAAACCCTACCAGCGAAGGAGTATCAATGATATCCGAAGCATATATATTTAGCTTACATATAGGAGATTTCTGTAATAATGTCCTTGATTTTCTCAGTTTACACCTAAAAACAAAATATGTAACTGTATATCCCAGCAGCACTAAAGCAAAGCCTATAAGCCATACATACACAAACATCCCAGATTCAAACTCGGTAATCGAATTCAGTATCTTAGGTATGGCTATGGGATGCCGTACTGCCGCTTTTTCTATCGTGTTATCTATAACCGATATGTCCCGTGGGATGGCCGTAAAATGAAACAACAGCATCCTTGCTACAGGTATCAGCCATAAACTATAGATCAGTACTTTACTCACTCGTTTCCAAAGCACTGTTCTTGCAAGTAAAACGGCTGCTATAAGTACGGAGACGGATATAAACGTCCTTATCATTTCATCCTCCTACTTTTTGATGAAATCTAACCAATAATACATTTTGTACCTGGATGATGCAAAAATCATTTCTTCTTAAGGTTTAAGAGTTTACAGATCTCATCAATCTCCCTGTCATCCACCATCTCTTTTTTTACCAGAGTATCTATCATAAGTGAGACCCTTCCATTAAACGCCTTATCCAAAAGTTCCTTTGATTCCTCATACTCTGCATTCTCCCGGGTTACATCAGGATAGAAGGTTTTAGTTCGTCCTTCTTCCACATAATGGACAGTACCCTTTTCAAGCATCCTTTTAAGAAGTGTGATCACGGTGTACTTTGTCCACTTTGTTTCATCATATAGTGCCTTTGTAAGCTGCATTATGGTCATCGGCTTCTGCCATAATAAATTAATAATCTTCCATTCTGAATTTGTAATCTGCATTATTTACCTCTGTATCTTTTCCTTCTTAATCTATAGATTACGAACACAATACTAACGACTTATCGGATTCTTCTATCATTCCATGATATGCCGGGCAGCCTCCATGCCACCCGACATACAAATTAATCCACTATCCCAAAATTCTTATTCGTTTGCCGAAAGAGACGGAGTAACAATGGGTGTACGCCCTTCTTTATTCCATTCTTCGAGCTGCTCATCCGTAGGTCCGATATAAACAGTATTATAATAACCTCCGGAAATCAAAGTGTTATAAGCTTCCCTGCTGCTGACATACCAATAGTCCGGACCTTTATACCACTCTTTCTCTTCAAGCTCCTTCTGCATCTTGTCTAACTTGGCTCTATATTCCTCGTCATCCAGGGTATATTCGATAACCTTCGGAGTATCATCGCCATTGTCCGCATGGACATTTGTGACTCCCTGCGACACAAACAGTCCTGTACAGACGGCAGCCAGAACTCCTGTTACCGTAAGTAACGCTTTTCTTAACATTATTTCTGACTTTCCTTTCTGCTGACAAATCTGTTTAAACACCAATAATGCCTTGTCTGCTTCAGCACCAGGTGTATCATGTTACTTTTTATGGCCACTTATTTGGTTGTAATATTACCACCATTTGCAATATACCACCCATATATGCCTTTGTCAAGCATTTTTTCTATTTTCTTATCACTATCAGCATATACTGATTGTCTCTATCTCCAATTTCAAAAATAATGAATATTTCGGGCTATGAGTCCACCCGATTCGCAATTGAGCACCACCAATCCACAGAAAAGCACCACTCAAAAAATGAATTCAAGGTTTAGCACTGCATTGTATCGTTCGCAAATATACGAATTATAGTTGATAAAAATGCAACCACCAAATATTCCATATATGGTAACAAAATGGCGTCTTATTTAAGATGCCGTTGCTTCGTTAAAATTGACTAATTCATTATAATACAATACAGCCTCCATTTCTGTTTTCTAATCAGATATGGAGGCTGTTTGTTTTATTTTATGATTATCATTCGGATGCGGATTTCATGTCATACACATCTTCACCATACGGTACATTCAATTTCCTGTCTTTTCCAAGAGTATACTCTTTCCCTGCAATCAAGAACTTGTGGCCGATTTCATACTGCTTTAAGTACCTTTCACTGGTTACGTATGAGAAATGGTTGTCATACTGTGCTTTGCTGTAGACAGCTGAAGCACCTTTTGCCTGCGAAAAGAATTGCGTTGCTGATCTATCGCCGACTGTAACACTGAAGAATCCTGGTTTAATCCCAGCATCAAATAGCTGTTTTCTTATTTCATCATCAGAGTATTTCAGGCCTAAAAATGTCGGGTCTCCGGCAAGGTCACTCCAGAAACTATAGGCTTCCCTGGTTATGTTTTTAAATATCGTGGAGTCCGCTAATCCAGGATCTTCAGACCCAAGATCCCATTGAATAGTACCATCAGGATCAATGCGATCAATAGTTCCTACGCGGTTAAAGTAGTCTATAACCGGATCGTTCATTATCAGGTCATTATTAGTGGCGCTGATCTTGTTATGATTGACAGCTGCACTGTCAGATAATTCTTTTCCAGCTTTGGAGATGCTTATGTTAACGCCGCTCTTCTTGCTGGTGTTTATACTAACACTGCCTTTAGCATCAGAGGTTTTCCGACCGTTGGCATAACTCTTAACCTGTCCAGTACTATTAGGATTAATTGATAACGACATTTGGCTACCTCCCTATAAAAACTCCATTTATGTACACTCATCCTTATCTTATATATCGGCATAATCTTGTAATTATTTATACTATTGTCGCGATATAGTGTCTTGTGGGAGTCTAAATCCCAAATCTAATGAAGGGAGGCCAAAAAGATGGCCAGAAAAATCGACGTGAAGGAGTCTATGCAGAGGCAATAGTAGACAGATTTGCTTATACGACAACCTGGGTTGAAACATGAAAGACAAACATCAGAAAGCAAAACCAAAAAATATTCTTGACAGCTTTAAATTTTAATGATATATTTTGGGCAGGTGGTAATGTTACAACCACATAAACTATACCCGAGGTGAACATGAATGACCAAGAAGTTTTTCTCAGCTGCCGCCTTAAAGAATATAGCGATAATAACTATGGTCATAGACCATTTAGGTATGACAATCATCAATGAAGCAGAACATAGTATATTTCCAAGTATAGGTATCCAGGGACCTATAACAACATGGATGAGACTTATAGGACGTATAGCTTTCGTGCTGTTTGCCTTTTTACTATCTGAAGGCTTCATTTATACATCTAACCGTAAAAAATATGCCATCCGTCTCGGAATAGGTGCTGTCATTTCTGAGATTCCATATGATCTCGTCGAGACAGGCCGGCCTTTCAATATCTGGAATCAAAATATTTTCTTTACACTATTACTCGGATTCTGTGTTATCTGGATTTTAGAAAGTATTAGAAACAAAAATATTGCCATAAAAGTCCTTGTAATCATCCTAGGGCTGATAATGTCCGAACTCTTTAGATGTGAATATGGGGTTATGGGAATCGGCCTTATTATAGCCTTTTATTGTTTAAAAGGGAAAGCGATCCTTTATCCTATAGTTTTGGTTGAATGCTTTGTAGGGCATCTCGTCAATGATTTGTTATCTTCTGCCATCCAGATAAACAGAGATTTGTTCCGACAAGGAGCAAAAATCAGACCATTACTGTCCTGGGACGAGATAACCATAATGACAAAAGTTAATTTTGAAGAACGACTGTTTCATACAATGCCCGGCATTATCGTTGCATTATTTCTAATCTTTCTATATAATCAAAAGAAAGGCAAACAGTTGCCCAAAGCATTTTACTACCTGTTCTATCCGCTACATTTGATTATTATCTTTTTCCTCATGCAATTGATTTTTTAACCCGGATCATCCATTACATGCCATAACAAAACACCGTTTCGGAAATTCAATAACAATTTCCGGAACGGTGTCTAATTATTTATGGTAAGCCATCATATTATTTCCAAGCAAGTTCTAATTTTCTTCCAGACTTTACGCAGTCGGCTAAATATAAGTCGATTAACACCTGATAGGGTATACTGTATATGTAGCTGTTTTTATTCTCATACAGTATGTTTTCAACCCCATGGTGTAATAACCCCATGTTTTTCTTTCCATTCACTATAAAGCTTTTCAAATGGATTATCCATCACAGAAGATACAATTTCGTAGTAATACTCATCATAGCCATCGCATACATATACCCTTTTATCATGCCAATCATAGAATATGATGACGTTCCCGACATTAGTCTTAAATGTCGTTACCCATCCGCCGCCACCATTCATTTTGCTGCTATCAATGTATTCCCGAAATGACAGTTCAAGCCCTTGAAAATACTGCCACATTTCACCAATCATATTCTTATCATCAATTTCAACCCATTCAGGCTGGGTAGGCATCGTTTGAAGTGTCATAATACTAATATCTTCGTATCTTAACTCTTTAAAATCATCAAATTCTGATACACTATGTACACTTTTATATTTATTTCGAATAATAACACTTCTGACAAATATAATACCAACTATGACCATTGACAACACAAGCACTATAACCATGGCCATCAACAACCGTTTTCTCTTCATAAACATCTCCCATAAGAATGATAGAAAACATCCACTGCGATATACCTACTCTTCCCAGTACCATACTCTCACTAATCCGAACAGCCAAAATTCCGCTCCATGTCCTTTTACACAGACAGTGCCGTTTTCATCTATAAAAGCATCTTCATAATACACCACAGAATATCCAAGTCCGGTATATTTTGTTTCATATTCAGCATAGTTTTCTTCCAAGGTTATCAACGGAAATGTATCTGAAGCTGATTTTCTCAGCCTTATACAGTCTACTATCACAAAAGCAGAATACAAAACAATAACAGCCAAAAATATGATCAAAATCTTTCTCATCCTATTCTCCATCTGTATAATTCATATTCAGAACCTTCCCTTCGGCAGCGTCAATATAGATATGTACCAGTGGATTAAACATCGAATCTTTTTCTCCTTCTTCAGTTTTAAGGATAAGTTCGACCATCCAAGCCACCGTATCCTCATCCGTTCTATATACCATTTTTTCAGCACACTGCACATTCATATCTTCAGAAGTGTCAAGGATTATATAATTCCAAGGTAATCCATCATCGTTCCTGTCTTTTTCTTCAATCAGATAAGAATAAGCTATGTTCAATGCCTTATTTTCATCTATTTTATCATAATCCTTACTTCTGTCAATTTTATTATGAGAGCCTTGAACAAATATCAACTGTCCATCATAAGAGAAATTTATGTGTGCCCTGTTTACCTGTATATCATCAATATAATCATATATCGTATATTGATAGTATTCCAGCGGACTGCCTGAAACTCCCTTTTCTACATCTATTTTCATGGTTTCAGTGTTATACTCAGGAAAGTATTCGTGTACAAATGCCAGGATATCTATTTCAGCTTCATCCACATTGCCTATATTCTTTGCATTTTCCGTGATTTCCCTCATCATATTATCATCTGCTACCAGAATAGTATCTCTCACTGATGAATAGTTTTTATAGTTAGCCTTAAAAAGGGCAACATCATAAACACCATATTTTTCCCTTGTATACAGTCCACTTTCTATTTGTTCCATAGTTATCGAAGCATCAAGAGGATATCTTCCGGTATAATCGCCTACCGTCCAGTACACACCATCCTTTTCATCATATCTTAGAAAATATACCCATTCACTGTCTTTAACCATAGGTGTCATATCACTAAAAGTTATAAGCCTCTTATTTTCTTCATCAATACAGTATCTCTGAGATATACTGATCTGTTTACTACCGGCATCACCCTTAACAGTCTTGTATATTTCAAACATATTTGTAGAGACACCATCATATATTACTTCCTTATCGTAGAATTCATTATACATTATAGAAGTTTTCTGGGTAGCATCATCAATAAACCTTCCGGTAACTATGAGATCTGAAGCATTATAAAGCTTGTCGTAGTCATCATATATAACTCGGTCTGCCATATTTTCTATCAGCTGATAACGGATACCATTTATCATATAGCCGCCTGCTAAAGAGCTGATACTGTTATTTTTTTGATCATCCTTCGGCCTGCCTAGAATGATAATAATTCCAACGGTAAATATAAGAAGTAATCCTGCTGCTAAAGATCCATATTTGATCAATTTTCTATTCTTTACCTTTTTCTTAGTCTCAAATCTATCCACATTGTAAATAATGTCATCAGGAAGATTCCCTATAGCATCTATAAATAAATCCCTGTTCATACAACATATCCTTTCTTTGTCAGAAAAACTTTAAGTTTCTGTCTTAAACGGAACAATATGGTCTTCACCGCATTCTCAGACTTCCCGCTTTTCATAGAAATATCCTTTATCGAATCAAAATGATAATATCTGCTGACAAACATAAAGCATTCCGTCTCTGATAAAGCCCTGACAAAAGATACTATTTCTCTCTCAAGTTCTTTTGCCTCCAGCTCATCTCCCGGCGAGTTTTTATCAGCCATGCAGTCCGAAAGCTCCTCATACGACAGATCAAATTCTGAGCCACCCCTCTTTATACGGTTCTTCATCCTATGGATACTGATAGATATTCTTCTTGTAATCTTACCCAAATACACCGATAAAATATCCGGTCTGTTATCCGGCATAGAGTTCCAGGCTGCAAGGTATGTATCATTAACAGACTGTTCACTTTCCTGATAATCACCAAGAATGTTAACAGCAATCTTCATAAGATATTTTTCATATTTCTCTTGAGTAAGCTTTATCGCATTCTCATCACGCTTCCAATATAGATCAACAATATCCTTATCTTCCATAGGTCTCCTCTTAGCCCTCCTACATATATAGTCGCCAAATAATCAGGTAAGTTACATGAAAGTAAAAATTTTTTTCAATAAAATTCGTCAAAACAGTGTTCAAAACAAAGAAATTAAAATCGGCAGTCTGTAAAGGCCGCCGATTGCTTAATCATTTTTACAACCAGATAGTCATGCCTCTGATTGATCTGCTTAATAATATTTTATTCGTATATTTTGCCATCTACTTCAATCTTTACCTTTTCATCATTCCCGAGAATATAACCGAAATTGTAAACAAGTGCTATACCTTTGTTTATGTATGCACCTCCTCCAAGAAAGTAATTCTGCACACCATCGATCAACCAGTTGAGACGTATATCGGTCGGATTCCCCATCTGATCGCAATACTCTTCGCTGAGTTTGAATTCTGTTCTTGTACCGTCTTCACGGATAATGGTGAAATTATCCACGATACTGTCATTTATACCATATTCCATTATCAGACTCATTCTGCCAATCGTAAGCTTGAGATTATCTATTTGGACCACCTGGGCTGTTGAAGTTATGCCTTCGACACCCATCATGTCATATTTATTTATTATCTTTGCTACCTCAGCATGTATACCGGCATAATCATCTATCTGTTTATACCACACCCTTGCATCCGGATCATATTCCATCGGGATATCCTTCTCTATGTCCCGTTCCTCGACTCTTATAATTTCACTAAGCTCTTTGTTCAGTCTGTTTATTTCATCCTTATTTAATATCGTAAATGTAAAATCCTGATATTCAGGTAATTCCGTATATCTATAGCCATTAAAATGATCAAGGTCAAATCTTGAAATCGTAAAATATATCCCGTTCCCGTTAGTCGATATATGAGCATCCTTCGCTCCATCTATCAACAATCCCCAAACATCATCTCCTATCTTATATGGAATAAGGCCTGTGAATGTAGCTTCCGTATAATCATTTGAATACAACTCATAACTATAATCTTTCACTTCTTCAAGTTCTGCTGGCAGATCCGCAGGCTGTCCCTGT
>Ga0265300_10004288_pt1 | contig 11408 bp, 7 predicted proteins | sample AusTroGonzalo_MG_FD_193482 | JGI IMG/M metagenome (GOLD analysis project Ga0265300, IMG submission 193482) | Bovine rumen microbial communities from tropical cattle in Woodstock, Queensland, Australia - Gonzalo_03 | ecosystem: Host-associated > Mammals > Digestive system > Stomach > Rumen ... | reverse complement strand
AGTTAAGGCCTTTCCCCTGCCGGAATACAAGGTAGCCATAGTCCATGGCCAGCAAAACTCTCAGGAAAAGGCTTTCAACATGGACGCCTTTGTGGCAGGGCGTGCCAACATCCTGGTTTCTACCACCGTCATCGAGGTGGGCGTGGATGTGCCCAATGCTTCGGTGATGGTGATTGAAAGTGCCGAACGCTTTGGCCTGAGCCAGCTGCACCAGCTGCGCGGCCGTGTAGGTCGGGGAGCCGAGCGTTCTTACTGCATTCTGATGAGGGGTACCAAAGTATCCAGGGAGTCGCAGAAGCGGCTGGACCTTCTCTGCGCCACGGAAAACGGCTTTGAACTGGCCGAGGAAGACATGAAGATGCGGGGCCCCGGAGACTTGGAGGGCACCATGCAGAGCGGCCTTCCCATCAGCCTCAACATCGCCTCCCTCGCCAAGGACGGGCTCATTCTTTCCGATGCCCGCGCTTACGCCCAGCATGTCCTGGACGGAGACCCCACATTGCAGGAGGCAAAAAATGCCCCGCTGCTAAAAGAATTGCAGCGGGACAAATATCAAACCAGGGATTATTCAAAAATCTCCTAGGAGATCCCGGGTCAAGCCCGGGATGAGGGGCTCTATTTCATCCAACGATCAAGCCAATCGAAGTAGCTGCGATGCCAGTAGAGGGCGTTCTGCGGCTTCAGGATCCAGTGGTTTTCGTTGGGGAAGACGATGAGCTTGGAAGGAACTCCCATCATCTGGGCTGCGTTGAACGCGGCCATGCCTTCGTCATAAGGGACGCGGAAATCGGAACCGCCGTGGATGCACAGGATGGGCGTGTTCCAGTTCTGGACCAGCTTGTGCGGCGAGTTGGCGTAATGGCGCTCGGCCGCAGCCTTGTTGCTCCAGGGAGAGCCGGCCTGCTGGAGGCCGCCGAAGGTGACGCCGTCCCCGGCTGCACCCATCTGCCCTTCCGTATAGGAATACTGCATGGGGATGCCACCGTTGTCCCAGTTGGGAAACCACATCTCTTCGGTAGTCATGTACATGTGCTCTTCATTGAAGATACCCGCGTGGGCGATGAAGCAGTCGTACATATTCTTATGGATGCCCGCCAGGTAGTAAACGCTATAACCGCCATAAGAGGCACCGCAGGCCGCCACTCCGGACACATAGGGCTCGGCCTTGATCATCTTGGCGGCGGTAAGGTAATCCTGCATGTTGAGGCCGATGTAGTCGCCCGAAATCTCCTCGCACCATTCCTGGCCGAAGGCCGTGGTGCCACGGCGGTTCGGGAGCACCACCACATAGCCCTGATGGGCCATGAGCATATAGTTCCAGCGGTAGCTCCAACCCTGGGAAAGCGTGCCCTGGGGGCCGCCCAGGCAGATTTCAATGGCGGGATACGTCTTGGAAGCGTCGAACTGGGGCGGGAACAGCACCCAGGTAAGCATCTTCTGGCCGTCCACAGTGTCGATCCAGCGGGCCTCGGTCTCGTGCTTGTCCAACTGGCCCAGCAGGTGCTCGTTCTCATAAGTAAGCTGCTTTACGGTATTGTCCGTTACGGCCACCAGTTCCGTGGGGAAATCCATGGACATATAAGTGGTCAGGAGCGTTCCGTCCTGCAGCACGCCGAACGGGGAACCGAAGTCAAACCACAGCGTATCGGCGGTGAGCCGGAAGATGCCATTGTCGGGGATGACGTTGAAGATGCCTTCAATTCCTTCCGCCAAGGCGCTGAAATACAGCGACTTGCCGTCTTCGGCCCAAACCGGGGCCTCGACGTTGTATTTGAAATCGGCCGTCAGGTCGCGGATACCCACCACGGCGGGATTGGAGGTCTGGCCCTCCCCTTCTTCCTGATATACCACGCGGCCCATCATCAGGCGTACCTTGTCGGCCTCATAACCGTCGCGTTCCATGGACAGCCAGGCCAGGTGTGTGCCGTCGGGGCTCCACACCGGATGTGTATCATAGCCGCCTTCGGATGTAACCTGCGTGGTTTCACCAGTGAGCGGGCAATAGATATAGATGCAGGTATTGGTGGAGAAGGCATACTGCTTGCCTTCCAGTTTCTTGCAGGCGTAGGCGATATAGCGTCCATCCGGGCTCCAGCAGAGGTCCGCGATGTCCGAGAACGGGCCGTTGGGCAGCTGGAACTTGATATCTGCGCCACCCAGGATGTCCATGCCTTCCTTGACCACTCCATTGACCAGCGTAGCCACATAGCTGTGGGGAATTTCGGTCATCCAGTGGTCCCAGTGGCGGTACATCAGGTCTTCGGTGGCATAGGCCTCAGCCTTGTCCAGCAGGGGATCGGTGTCAGAGGGCACCTCGACAGCGCTGTGCACATTGGCCACATAAATCATCTGCGTGGCATCCGGAGACAGGAGATAGTCGTCCATGCCGCCGGGGACATCGGCCTTCAAAATCCGCTGTCCCAATTTGCCGTCCGCATAGGATGCCTCGAAGAGCTTGCCGCCCTGGAGGAAGAAGATGGACTTGCCGTCCGGGCTCCAGCGGGCCGATGCAATGCTCTTTCCATCCATGGTGAGCTGCGTGGGCTCTCCCCCTTCCACCGGGATGGTGAAGAGGTTGCGCACGCTGCGGTTGGCGGCGATGTCGGTGTAACTGACGCCGTAGAGGATGGTTTTCTTGTCGGGCGAAAGCTGCGGATCGCTCAGGCGGCCCAGCGCCAGGAGCACCTCGGGGGTCATGTGGCCATCGGCAATCTCCATCTGGGAAGGGCCGATATAACCTTCTTGCGGTTTCATTTCGTTGTTTTTACAGGCGGCGACGGCCACTATGGCAGCCGCCAGCGCGAAAAGTTTACGGTTCATAAATATCTAAAGCTTTTTTCAGTTCTTCTTTCACCGTCTGTCTCAGGCTCTCGGGTTCCAGCACCTCCAGGCGGTTGCCATGGCGCAGGAGTTCCATGATGAAGCCCGGATTGGGGATCACTCGCAGGGCAAATTCGTTGCCCGGCAGGCGGGTCTGGCTGGGATGCAGCGGCAAGTCCATGAGGTAAGCCGCCTCACGCTCCGTGGCCCGGATCTTCACCAGCACCGGTTCCTGCCCCTCCTCCGGAAGGTAGATTCCGTAGCTAGCCTCAAAGACCTCATCCACCTGAAAGCCCCTGGGCAGGGTAAAGTGGGCATCCGTGCGCTCCAATGACTGGATACGGTCCATGGCGTAGGTGCGCATCTGGCCGGCATCCTCGCTGTAAGCCACTATGTACCAGCGCTTTTCGAACTCCTTCACAGCGTAGGGATGGATGGTGCGGCGGTCCGTCTCCGTGCTCTGGTATTTCTTGTACTGCATCTTGAGTACGGCGTTGTCCAGCATGGCCTGCATCACAGGGATGAGGAACTTCTGGCCAGAGGGCACATCCTCCACCGCCACGCGCCCGCTCAGGCGCTCCTTGCTGAGGGTCAGCAGGCTGTTGACCGTAAATGTATTTATAAGGTATTCTACGGCCTCGCGCTTGTCCACGGCGCTCTCGCTCTGGTCTATGTGATAAAGGTTGGTACTGCGGTCGCAGGTAATCACTATGCCGAAGACTTCCTCCACCGCCGCGCGGTGATTGATGAAACTGCGCCGGGCATAGGGAGTCCCGTACCGGTTTTCCCATTTCCGCTGCAGCTGGGACAGGGATAATCCCGCATCACCGGCCTCAACGAAGGTCTGCACCAGGAATATGTATTTCTCTACCAGTTCCGGGACCATGACACACAAAGTTACAAAAAACTTAGAAATTCTTTGGTTTTATAAATTTTTTAACTAATTTTACACCCAGTTAGTGCGTGTAACATGAACTTTAGTCACCTTATTATTCTGGCCCTGTTCGTCCTTATTCTGGTAGAATGCGGACTGGGAAGTCTATAGGTGATGTTTAAGATAAAAAAACGCGCCCTTCCCAGTCCGAAAGACGAGGAAGGGCTTTTTTTGTGGAATTTAAAAACTATGAAGCATCCTTTCAGAAGCAGCATTACCTTCGAAGGTAGAAGAATGGCCGGAGCCCGCGCCCTCTGGCGCGCTGCGGGTATGAAGCCCTCTCAGGTGGGGAAACCCGTCATCGCCGTGGTCAATTCCTTCACCCAGTTCGTTCCCGGCCACACCCATCTGCACGAGGCGGGCCAGCTGGTCAAAGCAGAGATTGAGAAACTCGGCTGCTTTGCGGCCGAATTCAACACCATCGCCGTGGACGACGGCATTGCGATGGGCCATGACGGGATGCTCTATTCCCTTCCCTCCAGGGACATCATCGCCGACAGCGTAGAATACATGGTCAACGCCCACAAGGCCGACGCCATGGTCTGCATCAGCAACTGTGACAAGGTGACGCCCGGCATGCTCATGGCCGCCATGCGCCTGAACATCCCCGCCGTCTTCGTGTCCGGCGGCCCCATGGAGGCCGGGGTTCGCGGCAAAGACAAGCTGGACCTGATCGACGCCATGGTGCAGTCGGCCGATCCTTCCAAAAGCGATGAAGAAGTGGCGGAGATTGAGGCATCGGCCTGCCCGGGCTGCGGCTGCTGCTCCGGCATGTTCACCGCCAATTCCATGAACTGCCTCACGGAGGCCATCGGCCTTTCCCTTCCCGGAAACGGCACCGTGGTGGCCACCCACACCAAGCGCACCGAGCTCTTCCGCAATGCCGCCCGTCTCATTGTGGAGAATACCTATAAATATTATAACGACGGCGACGAGAGCGTCCTTCCCCGCTCCATCGCCTCCCGCCCTGCTTTCCTGAATGCGATGTCGCTGGACATTGCCATGGGCGGTTCTACCAATACGGTGCTTCACCTGCTGGCCGTCGCGGCCGAGGCGGAGGCCGATTTCAAGATGGACGACATCGACCGCCTGTCCCGCAAGGTTCCCTGCCTGTGCAAGGTTGCGCCCAATACGCAAAAATATCACGTGCAGGATGTGAACCGCGCGGGCGGCGTGCTGGGGATCCTGGACGAACTGGCCAAGGCCGGTCTGCTGGATACCAGCGTAAAGCGCGTGGACGGCCTGCAACTCTCGGAAGCCCTGGACCTTTACCGGATCACCGGGGAGCATCCGCTCAAGGATGCCGCCGAGCTGTATGCCAGCGCCCCTGCGGGCCGTTTCAGCATCCAGATGGGTTCGCAGTCCAGTTACTATCAGGAGCTGGACTGCGACCGGACGGATGGCTGCATCCGCGATATCGCCCATGCCTACTCCAAAGACGGCGGTCTGGGCGTGCTCAAGGGCAATATCGCCGAGCGGGGCTGCGTCATCAAGACCGCCGGTGTGGACGAATCCCTGTACCGCTTCAAAGGCCCCGCCAAGGTTTTCGACTCGCAGGAAGAGGCCTGCGAAGGCATCCTGGGCGGCAAGGTACAGGCCGGTGACGTGGTAGTAATCGTGTACGAAGGGCCCAAAGGCGGCCCGGGCATGCAGGAAATGCTGTATCCCACCTCTTACATCAAGTCCATGCACCTGGGCAAGGCCTGCGCCCTTGTGACGGACGGACGCTTCAGCGGCGGCACCTCGGGCCTGAGCATCGGGCACGTATCGCCGGAAGCCGCGGCGGGCGGAGCCATCGGCCTGGTCAGGGACGGAGACCTGATTGAGATTGATATCCCGGGCCGCAGCATCAATGTATGCCTGAGTCCGGAGGAACTGAGCCGGCGCAGGCAGGAAGAAGAGGCCCGCGGAGAGCTGGCCTTCACCCCGCCCCGGCGCCAACGCACCGTTTCCAAGAGCCTCCGCAGCTATGCCGCGGCCGTAAGTTCAGCCGATGAAGGAGCCATCAGAAAGATATGAACAGCAACAATCAGATAAAAGGGGCTGCGGTCCTCTGGAAATCGCTCCTGGAAGAGGGAGTTCATACGGTTTTCGGCTATCCCGGAGGCCAGATTATGCCGGTCTATGACAGCCTTTGCGACTTTGAAAAGGACATCCGGCACATCCTGGTGCGTCACGAGCAGGGGGCTATCCATGCCGCCCAGGGCTACGCACGCATCAAAGGAGAACCGGGCGTGGTCATCGTAACCTCCGGCCCCGGCGCCACCAATGTGGTGACGGGCATTGTTGATGCCATGACGGATTCCACCCCGCTGGTGGTCATCACGGGCCAGGTACCTTCGGCCGCCCTGGGTACGGATGCTTTCCAGGAGGCCGATGTCACCGGTCTCACCGGTCCCATTTGCAAGTGGAATTACCAGATCCGCCATGCGGAAGATGTGGCCTGGGCCGTAGCCCGTGCCTTCTACATTGCCCGCACCGGCCGTCCCGGCCCGGTGGTGCTGGACTTCACCAAAGACGCTCAGGTGGGCCTTACGGACTTCCATTATGAGAAGTGTGATTTCATCCGCAGTTATGTGCCGGAACCCAGGATTTCCGAACAGAGTATCCGCCAGGCGGTGGACCTGCTGGACCGGGCGGAGCGTCCGCTGGTGGTCTTCGGCCAGGGGGTGGTACTGAGCGGGGCTGAGCAGGCCCTGAAGGATTTCTTAGTGAAAGGAGACATTCCCGCCGGTTCCACTCTGCTGGGTCTGAGTGCCCTCAGTTGGGATTTCCCGCTGTACCAGGGCATGATTGGGATGCACGGCAATGTAGCCCCCAACATCATGACCAACCAGTGCGACGTGCTGGTGGCCGTGGGAATGCGTTTCGACGACCGGGTAACCGGAACGGTGAATACCTATGCCACCCAGGCCAAGGTCATCCATATAGACATAGACCCTTCCGAGATTGGGAAAATCATACCCGTCACGGTGGGCATCAAGGGAGACGCATGCAAGGCGCTCCGTCTCCTGACGGAGAGGATGCAGCCCCGCAAGCGTCCCGAATGGCTGGAATGCTTCAAGCGCTGCCATACGGTGGAGCAGGAAAAGGTGATTGATCCCGAACTGCATCCCGCCGGCGGAGACATCCGCATGGGCGAAGTGGTGGACGCGGTTTCCCGCCTCACCGGCGAAAAGGGAATCGTGGTCACGGACGTAGGCCAGAACCAGATGATAGCCGCCCGTTATTCCCGCTTTTCACAGTCCCGCAGCTTCATCTCTTCAGGCGGTCTGGGAACCATGGGCTTCGGCCTTCCGGCAGCCATCGGTGCCAAAGTGGCGGCCCCGGAGCGTCCCGTCTGCCTTTTCGTGGGAGACGGCGGCATCCAGATGACCCTGCAGGAATTCGGCACCATCATGCAGGAAGGCATCGGCGTTAAGATGTTCCTCCTGAACAATGACTGGCTGGGCAACGTGCGCCAGTGGCAGGAGCTCTTCTTCGGCAAACGCTATTCCCAGACCCGCATGCTTAATCCGGAGTACAAGCTCATAGCTCAGGCTTACGGCATCCGCTGTGTGGAAGTGACGCGCCGCGAACAACTGGAAGACGCCCTGAGGGAGACTCTCGCAGACGATGCCCCGGTGCTGGTGGATATCCACGTGATGCCGGAAGGCAATGTAATGCCCATGATTCCTCCTGGAAAAGGCATCAACCAGATTATGCTTTCTGAAAACGAATGGTACGAATAGGTATGGAAAACGAAGTGAAAGAATATACGGTGACCATTTACACCGAAAACCAGATCGGCCTGCTTTCCCAGATTACGAATGTGTTCACCCGGCATGGTCTCAGCATCTGGAGCCTCTCGGCCGGTCCGACGTCCATGGAAGGCATCCACAACATCACCATCGTAACCAGTGGCATTGAGAAGAAGGTGAAGGAGAGTGTGCAGCAGATTGAGAAGCGCGTGGACGTAATCAAGGTGTTTTATTACACCCAGGACAAGATTGTGTACCGCGAGGTGGCGCTTTACAAAGTGCCCACTCCCTGCCTGCTGGAAGGGGATATCGAGTCCATCCTGGGCCGCTATCACGCCCGCATCGTGGAAATGAACAAGATCTTTACGGTACTGCAGAAGACCGGTACTTCCGAAGAGACCGCCCACCTGTACGACGAACTGAAGCCTTACGGCATCCTGCAGTTTGTCCGCTCCGGACGCATCGCTATCTCACGGGCCGAGCAGGAACCCGTCTTCAAATTCCTGCGCAAACGCGAAAGAGAGAAAAAACAACAATCAAATCAATAATTCTATGGCAACTATTAATTTTGGCGGAGTTGACGAACATGTCGTCACCCGGGAAGAATTCACTCTGGAACATGCCCGCGAGGTCCTCAAGGACGAGGTCATCGCCATCATCGGCTACGGTGTACAAGGCCCCGGCCAGTCCCTTAACCTGAAAGACAACGGTTTCAACGTAATCGTGGGCCAGCGCAAGGGCAAGACCTTTGACAAGGCCGTGGCCGACGGCTGGGTACCCGGCGTGAACCTCTTCGAGATTGAGGAGGCCTGCCAGAAGGGCACCATCATCCAGTTCCTGGTTTCCGACGCCGCCCAGATCGAGGTCTGGCCGGTGGTGAAGAAACACCTGACTCCGGGCAAAGCCCTGTACTTCTCCCACGGATTCGGCATCACCTACAACGACCGGACCGGCATCGTGCCGCCCAAGGACGTGGACGTGATCATGGTGGCCCCCAAGGGCTCCGGCACCTCCGTGCGCAGGCTCTTCCTGCAGGGTCGCGGCATCAACTCCTCCTTTGCCGTACACCAGGACGCCACCGGCAAGGCCCTGGAGCGCACCCTGGCACTCGGTATCGGCGTGGGTTCCGGCTATCTGTTCGAGACCGACTTCAAGCGCGAGGTGTATTCCGACCTCACCGGTGAACGCGGTACCCTGATGGGCGCCATCCAGGGCATCTTGTCGGCCCAGTACGAGGTGCTCCGCGCCCATGGCCACACCCCGTCCGAGGCCTTCAACGAGACCGTGGAGGAACTGACCCAGTCGCTGATGCCGCTCTTTGCAGAAAACGGTATGGACTGGATGTACGCCAACTGCTCCACCACCGCCCAGCGCGGCGCCCTGGACTGGATGGGTCCCTTCCACGATGCCACCAAACCCGTCTTTGAGAAACTGTACCAGCGTGTGGCCGACGGCACCGAGGCGCAGATCTCCATCGACGCCAATTCCAAGCCCAACTACCGCGAAGGCCTGGAGAAGGAGCTCAAGGCCCTCCGTGAGAGCGAACTCTGGCGCACCGGCGCCGCCGTACGCGAACTGCGTCCCGAAAACAACAAGTAAACATGGATAACAACCGCGTCTATATCTTCGATACCACCCTGCGCGACGGCGAACAGGTTCCGGGCTGCCAGCTGAACACCGTGGAGAAAATCCAGGTGGCCAAGGCCCTGGAAGAGCTGGGCGTGGATGTGATCGAAGCCGGCTTCCCCATCTCCAGCCCCGGAGACTTCCAGAGCGTGGTGGAGATTTCCAAGGCGGTGACCTGGCCCACCATCTGCGCCCTCTCGCGGGCGGTGGAAAAGGATATCGACGTTGCGGCGGAAGCCCTCCAATATGCCAAGCGGGGCCGCATCCATACGGGTATCGGCACCTCCGATTACCACATCCGCTACAAGTTCAATTCCACGCGGGAAGAGATTCTGGAGCGGGCCATCCGGGCCGTCAAACATGCCCGGAAGTATGTGGATGACGTAGAGTTCTACGCGGAGGATGCCGGCCGTACGGACAACGACTTCCTGGCTCAGGTGGTAGAGGCCGTCATCAAGGCCGGCGCCACGGTGGTCAACATCCCCGATACCACGGGCTATTGCCTGCCCGAGGAATACGGAGCCAAGATCCAGTATCTCTTCGACCACGTGGACGGCATTGAGAACGCTATCATTTCCACCCATTGCCACAACGACCTGGGCATGGCCACGGCCAACACCATGGCCGGCATCCTCCATGGAGCCCGCCAGTGCGAGGTAACCCTCAACGGTATTGGCGAACGCGCCGGCAACACATCCCTGGAAGAGATAGTGATGATTCTCAAGTCCCACAAGGAACTGGGCCTGGATACGCATATCAACACGAAACGACTGTATCCCTGCAGCCGCATGGTGTCCAACCTGATGAACATGCCGGTACAGCCCAACAAGGCCATCGTGGGCAAGAACGCCTTCGCCCACTCCTCCGGCATCCACCAGGACGGGGTGCTCAAGAACGTACAGACCTACGAGATTATCGACCCCCAGGACGTAGGCATCGACCACAACTCCATCGTCCTCACCGCCAGGAGCGGCCACGCCGCCCTCAAACACCGCCTGGAAATCCTGGGCGTGAAGGTGGACGACGAGAGGCTGGACAGCATCTACAAGGAATTCCTGCTGCTGGCCGACAAGAAGAAGGAAATCCACGACGACGACATCCTCATGCTGGCCGATATGGACCGCGCCGAAGCCCGCCACATCAAGGTGGACTGGCTGCAGGCCACCAGCGGCATAGGGATGAAGCCCGTCGCTTCCATCGGCCTGGATATCGCCGGGGAGAAGTTCGAGGCTGCCGCTACCGGAAACGGTCCTGTGGATGCCTCCATCAATGCCCTGCGCCAGATTGTCAAGCGGCAGGTAACCATCAACGAGTTCACCATCCAGGGCGTTTCCAAGGGGGCCGATGACTGCTGCAAGGTACATATGCAGGTGGAAAGCGAAGGCCGCCTGTACTATGGATTCGGCACCAGCACGGACATCGTCACTGCCTCTGTAGATGCCTACATTGACTGTATCAACAAGTTTAGCAGATGAATACGCTATTTGACAAAATCTGGGATGCACACGTGGTGCAAAAAGTAGAAGGCGGCCCCGAGCAGCTGTACATCGACCGGCTTTACTGCCACGAGGTAACCAGCCCGCAGGCTTTCGACGGTCTGCGCAAACGGGGCATCCGCTGCCTGCGGCCGGAGAAAATCTACTGCATGCCGGACCACAACACGCCCACCCGCAACCAGGACAAACCCATAGAAGATCCCGTATCCAAGAAGCAGGTGGACACCCTCGCGGCCAATGCGGCCGAATTCGGGCTCACCCATTACGGAATGATGGACCCGCGCAACGGCATCATCCACGTGGTAGGACCGGAACGGGGCCTTTCCCTGCCGGGCATGACCATTGTCTGCGGAGACTCCCACACTTCCACCCATGGAGCCATGGGCGCCGTCGCTTTTGGCATCGGCACCAGTGAAGTGGAAATGGTGATGGCCTCCCAGTGCATCCTGCAGCAGAAGCCCAAATCCATGCGCATCAATATAGAAGGGAAGCTGGGCAAGTGTGTTACAGCCAAGGACATAGCCCTGTACCTGATGAAGGAGATGACCACCAGCGGCGCCACCGGCTACTTTGTGGAATACGCCGGAGAAGCCGTGCGGAATCTCTCCATGGAAGGCCGACTGACCCTCTGCAACCTGTCCATCGAGATGGGCGCCCGCGGCGGGTTCATCGCCCCGGACGAGGTTACGTTCGCTTACCTCAAGGACAAGGAATTCGCGCCCAAGGGGGCCGATTGGGACAAGGCCGTAGCCTTCTGGCGCACCCTCCGGAGCGACGTGGATGCCGTCTTCG
>Ga0265300_10004282_pt1 | contig 11419 bp, 11 predicted proteins | sample AusTroGonzalo_MG_FD_193482 | JGI IMG/M metagenome (GOLD analysis project Ga0265300, IMG submission 193482) | Bovine rumen microbial communities from tropical cattle in Woodstock, Queensland, Australia - Gonzalo_03 | ecosystem: Host-associated > Mammals > Digestive system > Stomach > Rumen ... | reverse complement strand
GTTCTTTTTCCCCTTTTTTGTTCTGGGAACAAAACTTTATTTACATAATTTGATTAAATCTTCCATTTCTGCGTTCAATATTAAATCTGATAATTTTTGATTTTCGATTTGAGACAATGCATACACAACTGTTGCATGATCACGACCACCACAAACGTTGCCAATTTCAGTCAAAGATAAATTTGTAACATTCTTCAACACAGCCATCATCATTTGACGTGCCTTGACCAATCTGCGTGCACGTGAATTTCCACAAATTTCATCGTATGAAACACACATTTTTTCGCACATAGATTTTACCATAGACAAAGGTGTTTTATTTTTTTCTAACAAATTACCCAACAAACGTGTTGCAATTTCCATATCAACACGACACCCCATCAATTCTTCATAAGTTTTGATTTTATTTATAATACCATTTACCAAATGACCATCAGCGGCGATATGTTTTGATAATTCATCTGCAACATTCGAATCGATTCCACTACGAACCAACATATTGCGTCTGATGTTTGCATTTGGTGCAACAACATCTACAACCAAACCAGATGCAAACAAAGATTTAATATGATGATCGAATCCTGCCAATGCACTTGGTGCAACATTTGCAGTCAGCACAACACTTTTGCCAGCATCACGCAAATCCATAATCAATTGAACAAATTCATTTGTGGTTGCATTTTTACCAGCCAACGCACAAACATCATCCAATATAAACATATCGCAATTACGACAAAAATCTTTGAATGAAAATACAGTTTTATCGCGTAAACTGCGCGTGAAGTCTGCAACAAATTGACCGCCACTCATCATGACAACGCGTTTATCTGATTCGGCACAAATACAACCAGCCAACAAAGATTTACCAGACCCCGATGCGCCACATATAAACAATTGTGAAAATGAAGCACCACCCAATGCCATTTTTTTGCATGCAGCCACAGTGAACATATTGTCATCACTGCATATAAATTTATCAAATCCAATAATATCGTTTACTTTTTTAGAATTTGTTTCAGGAACATATTCGCAAACAACATTATCATTAGCAGTTTGATTCACAATATTATTATTAGCATTTTTTACAACGATATTCGCAGTCAAAGAAAAATCCGCTGCTACATTTTCAATTACATCTTTATATGAATTTCTAACGTAATCAGCGGCAAATTGATTGTGAGCAACAAGATTCAAACAATTATTTTGGATTTCAAATTGCAAAGGTGATATCCACGCAGTAAATCCCACAGAATCCATTCTGGCAGCAATTGCCTGTTTGATTGATTCTACATTCATATTTTGTTTTATCGCTACCGATTGCATGTCGTTTGCTCCTTTCCTTTCAAAGAGTTTGCGTTGCGCAAGGGTATAAAATCCACCTGCAGATAAATACTAAATTCTCTATATAAGAATTTAATATTTATATCGCCCTACTCTTTTCTTCTCTCGACTGTTTGATTGATATGCATCAATCGTTTGGATACAGAAAACAATTTATAAGATTAATTTCAGTTTGCAACTAAATGTTAATTTATTTTTTAACATTTATTTTTTGACAACGATTCGTTTTTTCCCTGGTTTTTCGCACTTTGTATATACACTGTATATACATACAAAAAATTAATTTAAAACATATCCGCCGTCTTGTTTTCTTATTAAACCTTGTATTTCAAGCATGACCAAATCACCCTTGATTTCCGCAACACTTTTTTTGACAATATTTGCCAATACAGATTCAGACACAGGAATCATTCCTATTTTATCTAAAAGGTCATTTTGGCATGTTTGATTTTTTTTATTCGTATGTACTTTTTTATCATCAAAGAAATCATTTAATGACATACACAATGTTGCCTGTCCTGATTTAATCAATGAATTTGGTCCCTGGCTACGTGGGTCAGATGGATGCCCAGGCACCGCAAATACGGGCTTTTTATAATCCAAAGCGAATCGGGCGGTGGTCATACTGCCTGATTTCATATCTGCTTCACTTATTATTAACATATCGGACAACCCAGCAATCCAATGATTTCTTTGAACAAAATGATTCGCCATAGGGGTTGTACCAACCGGCATCTCACTGATAATTGCACCACGATCTAAAATTTCATAATATAACGATTCGTTTTCCAACGGCCATATGTAATCAACACCGCCCGCCAATACCGCAATTGTTTGTGTGTTACCAGGCACCCGCAAAGCGCCATTATGCGCCGCAGTATCTGTTCCAATTGCCATACCCGAAACAACTGTGTATTCATGTTCCGCAAAACCCGTTGCCAAATCAGCAATAAATTCCATACCCGCCACAGTTGAATGACGCGTTCCAACCATAGAAACCATTTTTTTATTCAAAGTATCTATATTTCCACGCACAGATATCACAGGTGGATGATTTTTAATTGCATATAAATTTTGTGGGTACATGGAATCTGTATCAGTAATATATCTTATTCCTAATTCTTGTGCGCGTTCCATTTCACGTTTCACAGAATCTATGAAATCCTGACTTAAATGCAAAGAATCAACCACGGCAAATTCATCATGCATTTCGGCAATTAAATTATTATATTTAACCGCCCCTATGCCAGGACTTCTTAATATCAAAAGTTTCTGTAATAACATATTATCCATAACAAAAAAGATTGTAGAACAAATCTACAATCTTCTTGAAGTAAAAAATTACTTTTTATTTAAGATTAGTTAGCAAATTCATTTATCAAACCTGCATAATCATTGCAGAAAGATTGACTTGGATCTGCTGCGCAAGCTTGTTTGATAGTTTTCAGGTTCTCAACGTATTTGTTATATTGAGAAAGATTCTTTTCTTTCATAACCAACAATTGAGATCTGTACAATTCTTGTTCAGACAAAGCTTTTTGACCCTGGACTTTTCCGCCAATCAATTTGTTTCCGAACAATTCCATTGCACCAACACCAACTGCTGCACCGCCGACAGAAGACAAAACAATACCTGTTACACGGTTGCTTTTCTTGGCATCCAAAATACGTTTTTCAACAACGTTTTTATCTACCCAAGAACCGCATTCAATATTATCACCCCAAACAAAGTATTTAGATTCCAATCCCGATGCAGAAACTCTCGATTCGTCATTAGATTTAATATCAACTTTGACGAAGCAAACATTGTTTTGTGGGTTTGTAACATCTTCCACCATGTTGGCATAGTTAGATGTGTTGCTGTATTTTGAAGCCCAAACGAAAGTATTGCCCATACCAATATTATTGTTTATGCAGGCATTTCTTTCTGCTTCACGTGTATCCACTTGTGGTTCTGGCGCAGGTGGAGGTGGAGTTTGAACCTGAGCTTGCGGTTGAACCAATGGTTCTGGCTGTGTAGCAGGAACAACATTTGTGTTATAAGTTGCCTGACCTGTTGCAATAGACATACTGTTTAATTGGTTAACAGATGCTGTGTAACGCTGTGCCGTTGGTGCTGGCGCAACATTATGAGCAAACATAGATGCGCGTCCATTATCGGCAGCGAAAGCATTTACCGCAACCATAGACAAAACCAATACAGAAAAAATTCCCTTCTTCATGATCAATTCCTCTCTTTGTTATATGGATATTATACCACAAATTTTATATAAAAACAAATACTATCATATGAATATGTATTTATTTTTTCCATTTCCATTCAACTTTTGATTCTTTACCTTGAATCAATCTTAATATGTTTTCTCTGTGTCTTAATAAACATAATATCGCGATAGCGGTGAAAGCCACCCCAATTCCACAACTCATAGCAAAACCCAACACAGGAATTAAACAAAATATAGTTATTGCCCCCGCAGATGAATATCCCGAACTTAACGCGACCAACAACCATTCTATACCACAAATTACAAACATAACCGGATTCACCGCCAAAAACACACCAAATAATGATGAAACCCCCTTGCCACCATGAAATTTCAACCAAATTGGGAAACAATGACCAATCATCGCAACAAATCCACACCAAACGCCAAACACTGTCCCACCGATATATCTGCCCAACAAAACAGCGATTATCGCTTTGACCATATCCAGAATCCAAACCAATCCGGCCAATCTTAATCCCCCAACGCGCATAACATTAGTTGCGCCGATATTACCACTGCCCACTTTGCGTAAATTTATGTTTTTTGCCATTTTAGTAACAATGATTCCAAACGGAATAGATCCCAATAAATAAGATATTATTATAGATATTATATATAACATATTATTTTTCCTTGATTTTAAGTTTGTTTTTTATAAAATAACATAAACCATATAAAAATAAAAGGAAAATAAAGTGGCTAACCATAAATCATGTGATAAAAGAATTTTAGTAACAGCAAAGAAAAATGCAATCAATACTGCACGCCGCAGCGCTGTTAAAACCGCAACAAAAAAAGCATTAAGTGCGATTGAATCTGGCGACAAGGCCGCAGCAGTTGCAGCAACACGCGAAGCTGAAAGCAAAATTATGAAAGCAGCCGGCAAAACTATGCCAAAGAAAGCCGCTTCCAGAAAGGTTGCTCGTTTGGCAAAGAAAGTTGCAAAGATTGCTTAAAACCAAACTTTTATCTAAATTAAAAACCGCCCAATCGGGCGATTTTTTATTTCAACCAAAAACCCCATAATTAATATGGGGCTTTTGCATAACCTTTTTAATTTTACATTAATCTAATGGGGCACCCCAATTCTTTCTGATATTGGTTTCACTGTCCATTGGGCTGGCCAAAACTTGAGGTGTCAAGATAACCACCAACACTTCACGTGAACCTTCCGTTTGTCTTGAACCAGACAAAGCCATGAAATCAGCATCGCCCAAACCATAACGTGTATCATCGTTCTTTTGCTTTTCAAATCCAGATACAACCAACATTTGACCGGATTCCATGATGACTTCTTGCATGAACGAACGTTCTTCAACTTCTGGCAATTGCAATGTAACAGTTCCACCAATTTCTTGGGTTGCCATCTTCAACAATTCACGAACTGACATTTTAAACAACAACAATATCTTGCCGTTTTCTAATACATTTGGTAACAAATGCATTGAAAATCCTGTTTCCAATTCATCTTGGTCAACCGTAGAAGATTCAACTGTTGTGAAATTACGTGATTCAAAACGTTTGATATAGCCAGTTGTCCTGGTATTTGTCACAGGTGCCACGCGATTATTACGTGTTGTTACCCCAACATTTGTAACCAACGCAACTTTACCCTGCTTTGCCAATGCGTTTATCAAAACATTTGAACCCGCCAAACTGTTCATAGAACCACCCTTAACAACCGCAACATTAACAGAATTCGCCGCGGCAACACCCAAATTGTTCACAGAATTCGCAGCGATATCCAAACCAGATATAGAATTAACCGCCGCAGTCAAATTCAAACCAAACGCAGATTCATTAGATAATGTAACCTGTAACACTTTAACATCAATTGTTACCAATTGAGATAAACGTTTGTTTTGTTTTTCAATATATTCTGCGATACGTGCCTGCAAAGATGGGGATGCCGTAACAGTTATAGTTCCCAAACTGCGAGAAACTGTAAATTGAGCATTTTTCGCACTGTTAACAATAGAGCTGATTGTTTCTTCTACTTCTTCCCATTCTTTCAGTGTAGATTCCAACGACACCTGACTGCCGTCATCTGTTTGAACAGAAGATTGATATGAAACATCTGTTCCCAATGCATATAATGTATATGTCTTGGTTTCTGTTTCATAGAACACAATTGAATTCTTATTATAATACCATAACAAATCTAAATCTGTAGCAACCTGTGATAACAATCCAGACAATTTTCCAGTATATGCAATATCAACTGTTCTTTTTAATTTTTCTGTATCAACTTGGCTATCAATTTTAACAGGTATTCCGGTTATAGAATTAATATCATTTGCCAAAACCTGCAAAGTCACAGGATTATTCAACAAAATAGTTATACCTGAATCGGTTTCAAATCTGTCAGGCAACGCATTTCTGTGTTCTGCCACAGTAGATTTATTTCCTAACCATACACCTTCGGATATAGATACGGTATCACCATTAACTACTTTCATTTTTGGGTTTTTAGCCATTTCAAATGCTTCATATGCATTTACAAAATTTTGGTCAACCGCAGAAGAAACCTTGGCAGATTCACGCACAGTGCATCCCGCCAACAAGATTCCCATCATCAGCCCGAAACATTTGACATAAAAACGATTCAACATATTATTCTCCTACGGATAGACCAAATATCTGTTTATTCCTCTGAAGTCGAAACGACCAATACTCTGTTGCCTTTATAGAATTTTGCATAAGGAATTGGTGTTGCACGTTCAAAATTACGAACCAAAGCAGATGCAACATCAACAAAACGACCTTTGAATATTGCACTGGCTTCGATTGGGTATTCACGAGACGTAGCCCAAACCAAATCCCAACCTTCTTTATCACACCACGATTTCAAAATTTCGCGCAAAGTTTGACCAGATACAACAACCCAAGAACGAACCTGGTTTTGAACAGATGCAGGTGGTTCTTCATCAACATAATCGTTTACTTTGATGTCTTTTTCAACTTTTGCAACCACAGGTGCACTGTCTGAAACAATATCTTCAGCAACCATTGTTTCTGTTATCTCTGTATCTTTGGCTTTTTGTCCAACCTTTTCTGCAAATTCAATGTAAGGATCAGGACGTTTATTGCACATTCTGCGAGAACTGCGGGACACAGCCAACACTGTTCCGCCATCATCTTCCATCATTTCACGATGCAACAACGGCATTTCAGCACCATTTGCACATTCATAATCAAAACCCGCAACTGTTCTTACTTCGTTAGAAATGTTTGGACCACCAGACCAACCGATTCCAACTGTGTTGATATTATTTTCAATTATCAAACCATTGCCCATTTTTGTAACGACCTTGGTTCCACCAGTTGTTGGGCACCCCCCTTCATCACAAGAAATTTTAAAATCCGCATCAGAACCAGTCAAAGGCCACGCAGGAATTTCCTGTACCTCTTGGACGACAACTTCTTCAACCTCAGGTTCTTCACTTACCTGATATTCGTCTTCTTCATCAAAATCTTCTTTGGTTTCTTGGTTGTCATAATCATAAAAAACCTCTGATGTTACGACCTGTTGAGGCATCTCTGACCCATAGGCCACGCCAACCAGACCAAAAACCAAAAAGAACATACAAAATCTCTGTAACATATCATTTCCTTTCATTTATTGTTATAATTATATCAATTTGACCGAATCTGTGCAAGCTATAAAAACACAAATTTCATAAAAAAATAAAAAAATTTTCAAGATAAAATCGCACGAATCGATAAAACATGTTATACTAAGTTCATAAAAATCAAAATTTAAGGATAACTTATGGAAAATACAGTATTTTTAATCTTGATATCAATATCTATATTTTTTGGCATTTGCTCTTTTGTGGGGGTAATATTGCTGATAAAAAATATGAAAACAGTGTCTAAATTGTTAACATACCAACATGGGTTGTTAGCAAAAATTCAAAACATGTTGAAAAATAATTCATCCATTAACGAAACCACTGAAAAATCAGAAATTATTTATCAAGATTTACTGCAAAATTTAATTCCAATTATGGCGGCTATAAATGTAATGCCCCGCTCTACATCCGAACACCCATTATGGCGCGCCCTGGGGGGAATTATGGATGAATATGCAAATAATCCTTTTGTTTTGGAAAAATTAAGACGCGCAATAAAATTGGATGTGAATATTGCCCGCAATGTCAGCAATTATTTGAACCGCGCAAATGCGTTCTTGCAACATATCGCTTCTAATGATTCTGATGGTATTATTGCGACAACATTTACAGACGGTTCATTGGGACAATCTTTGACATTTTTTGCCCAGGCCCAAGCATTAGCAAACACAGATAAATGACAAAATTAACCGAACAGCTTATTCGAGACATTTCACAAACCAGAAAAGAACCTGATTGGTTATTGGCTTGGCGTATTGATGCGTTCAAAAAATGGCAAAAAATGACGGAACCTCATTGGGCCGAAATTGATTATGATACGATTGATTATGATTCTTTGAATTATTATAACGAACAAAAACAATTGGATAATTCCGAATTAAAATCAACATATGAAAAAATGGGATTGCCAGAATCTGAACAACGTGCATTATTGGGCATGGCAACTGATACTGTTATCGACAGTAAATCTGTGCACACATCATATTCGGAAGAATTGAAAAAATCAGGCATTATATTCTTGCCCCTGTCCGAAGCTGTCGTTCAATATCCAGATATGGTCAAAGAATATCTGGGCAGTGTTGTGCCAAACAATGATAATTTCTTTGCTGCATTAAATGCGGCGGTGTTTTCAGATGGAACTTTTGTATATATTCCACGCGGTGTAAAATGCCCAATTGATTTGGCCAGTTATTTTAGAATTGAAACCGCAAAAATTGGTCAATTTGAACGAACACTTATCATCGCAGACGAAGGTGCATCATTATCGTATATGGAAGGATGCAGCGCCCCACGCCGTCCAAATCATCAATTACACAGCGGTGTTGTAGAAATAATTGTCAAAGATAATGCATATGTAAAATATTCAACTGTTCAAAACTGGTACGCCGGGGATTCTGTCGTATACAGCGATTCTAATCAAACAAAAAATGGTATATTAAATTTCGTTACCAAACGTGGAAAATGTTATAACAATGCAGGACTGGATTGGACACAAATAGAGATTGGTTCTGCCATGACTTGGAAATATCCATCAACAATTTTGTATGGCAATAATTCACACAGTGATTTTTATTCCCTGTCTATTACACGCGGAATACAACAGGCAGATACAGGAACAAAAATGATTCATATTGGTGACGAAACAAAATCTAATATCGTTTCATATGGTGTAGCATTGGGCAAATCAAAACAGACTTTCCGCAGTCTTGTTTTATTTGATGGACATAACGGAAAAAATGCCTGTAAATGCGACAGTCGCATTTTGGGTAATGATGCAACCGCAAATACAATTCCAACTGTTGTACATAACAATGCAACCAATCAACAATCTCACGAGGCAACAACTGGCGCAATTGATAAAGACGCCCTGCTTTACCTTGAACAAAGTGGAATTGATACAGATGATGCGATTGCTTTGATTATTGGGTCAATGGCATCGCCAATAATATCAAGATTACCAATGGAATTCTTGGTAGAATCAAAACAACTTATACAAATGGCACTAAAAAAAGAATAAAAAAATGTTAGAAATAAAAAATCTTTGTGTATCTATGGACGGCAAACCATTATTAAAAAATATTAACATGGTTGTCAGGGATGGCGAACACCACAGAATTGCCGGACATAATGGTTCTGGAAAATCTACATTGGCAAATACAATTGCCGGAAATCCAATGTATACAATTGATTCTGGGCAAATTATTTTTAATGGTGTTGATATAACAAAAGAAAACGCAACAACACGTGCTTTGATGGGTATTTTTTTGGGCGCACAAAATGTTCCTGAAATTCCAGGATTAACTATTTTAAGTTTTTTGAAACATTCAATGATTGCACATAAACATTATGACACAGGCAAAGATTTATCGATGGGTGAATTTTTGGAAAAAACAGAATCGGTCTGCCAACAATTAAACATTCCAAAACAATGGTTAAACAGATGTATTAATGTTGGTTTTTCAGGTGGGGAACGCAAACGTATAATGTTATTAAGATTGGTTTTAACCCAACCCAAATTGGCTATATTGGATGAACCTGATTCTGGGGCAGATAAAGATGTTCAACAACAAATTGTAGATACTGTGAAATCTATGCCAGATACAACATTTTTATTTATATCACACCAGGATTCATTTACATCCAAAATTGAAATAAATCAAACAACCACTTTGGATAATGGCGAAATTGTGATAAAATAATATGGATAAAAAACAAAAGGACAAAATATGCCAAGACAAAATAATAAAAACCTGTTAAAAACATGGCTATTCGATAAACCCATGATGTTTGCACTTTTAACATGCGGTCTCAGTTTAGCAATTATCAGTATATATGCCATTATCTCTAACCTGTTTGAAATTTCAGCCTCTGGACCTTTGGCTTTGTTGTTAGTTGCCTCAAACGTATATTCAATATATTACACAATCAAACGTTTGCCACATACGCCTATGGCTCGTCCTGATTTTATCGCGATAACAAACGCATGCAGTTTCCTGATATTCTTGATTCTGTTTATACCATTAATGTTTATTGGCCCTGATCCCCAAATCATGAGACACAATGCTTTGATATTCTATGTATTACACCCTGTTGCGTTTTGGTTTGTATCAATCGGATTGTTGATGTTATATCTGTATATGGGTGGTTTGGCAATATCCAACATTTATGCAAAATACAGACGCGCGGTCCAATTAGGTATTGATAAATGGAAGGTTATTTTGTCTATGCCTTTTGCATTTTTGTTAATGTGGACACCTGGATATTTAATAGAAGAAAACAAAACAAAATCAAACATGCAAATAAATACTCAATGGTACGCCAGATTTAATCAATGGGTTGTTGCAGATATGTTAAATACATTTTTCATATATTTGGTTTTGCTGTTGATATTAAATATTTTTGTAAGTTTTCCAACACTTTTATTAACCGCATTTTTGTTAATAATTTATACATTATGGAATATAAAATTCAAAGACGGATTTTTGAAAAATATCAACCGGGGTTATTCATTAACAGCGGTTGCTATTAACTTGATTTTCGTAATAACTATTTTGGCTCAACATTTAATCAAAGGATAAAAACATGCATAATTTTATAACAGTTATCGCAGTAATCTTTTGTTTATGGATTGGACGTTCTTTGTTCATTCCTATCTTAATCGCTACTTTTTTGTGGTATTTGATAAATGCTATCACTGCATATTACAGACGTATTATGCCATGTTATAAAACAACTGACGATTCGTGCCAAATATATTCCAGGGTATATAATTTTATCGCGTTGTTTTTATCATTTTTAACTCTGTTCTGTGTGGTATTTTTGTTCGCAACCCAGGTTAAACCTATGTTGATAGAATTGTATCACGCAACCCCAATATTACAGCAAAGATTGATTTCTTTCTCGCATTTCATATCAAATAAAATTGGTATCGAAACAGATTTGAATTTAATACCTAATTTGCCACATATCGCGGGGTATATTGGATCTTCGGTGGCGGGTGTCGCGGCATCAACAGGAATGGTAATTATCTATTTGATATTCATGTTCATTGAACAAAACAGTTTTGCCAGAAAAATCAATTCATTGGATTTACCAAGGGTTAGAGCAAAAAAATTAAATTACATTTTATCCAGTATTGATGAAAATATGAAAAAATATTTATTCACAAAAACATTT
>Ga0265300_10004279_pt1 | contig 11428 bp, 12 predicted proteins | sample AusTroGonzalo_MG_FD_193482 | JGI IMG/M metagenome (GOLD analysis project Ga0265300, IMG submission 193482) | Bovine rumen microbial communities from tropical cattle in Woodstock, Queensland, Australia - Gonzalo_03 | ecosystem: Host-associated > Mammals > Digestive system > Stomach > Rumen ... | reverse complement strand
TGGAGGGGATCGACCTCATCATGCCTTCGCTGGACGCTTCCTGCGAGGAGGAATTTGTCCGCATCAACCGCCCCGCGCCCGGCGTCACGTTCGACGGCCTGATGGCTGCGCTCAAGTCGTTCCGCGCCGTCAACAAGGTGGAAATGTGGCTTGAGGTCTTCATCGTGCCCGGCATCAATGATTCCGCGGCCTCGCTCGACCGCTTCGTGAATCTCCTGCGCGAGATCTCGCCCGACCAGGTGCAGATCAATTCGCTCGACCGCCCCGGCACGGAAGACTGGATCGAGATTCCCGCGCGCGAACGGCTTGAGGAGATCAAGGCGGTTTTCGAAGCATGCGGCAGCCCCGTCACCATTATCTCGCGCAAACAGCCTGCCCCGGCGGTCCAGCCGCGCGGCGCAAATTGACCGGACGGCAGGGCGTACACCAGATTGGAACTTCATTTCTGGGCTGTCCGCAGGTATCTCGAAGCTGGCTGTGGCGACGTCAGGGGGAGGGCGGCCATGGTGTTGAGTCTGTCCCGGAGGGGGGCATCTGCTTTCATATGGTTTCCACCCAGATTGAAAAATGAATAAAAAACTGCCGTTCGCTATTGAAAAACGGGAAAACGAAGCTACATTATACGGAATATCAGCACTACGTCGGATCAGCCAACGGGAACTGCCAGTGGACTTCAACACAGACAATTTGCTTCATAAGATCACGAATCCGCCTCTTGTGACGGAGAACGAGTCTTATCTGCTCAAATTCGCGGAAAACGACGACGAGGTCTTCGCGGCGCAGAAGCTCCGCTACAAAGTGTTCAATTGCGAACAGAAACGCGGCCTGGACTCCGCCAATGACTCGGAATTCGACAGCGACGAATTCGACGAGGGGGCGGCACATCTGATTGTCTTTAACAAGGCGGATGGCCAGCCCATCGGCACTTACCGCGCGATCGGACAGAAGGGGAATGACCCGGAGAGGATGTATTCCGCCCGAGAATACGAAGTTGACGGCATTTTGCCGTATCTGCCCCGCATCATCGAGGTCGGGCGTTCATGTGTGGCCAAGGATTACCGCAACGGCGCCGTGGTGGCGTTCCTGTGGAGCGGCATGGCCGCGATCACGCTGCGGTCCGGATGCCGCTACCTGTGCGGCTGCGTGAGTCTGGAGGATGTCCAGCCGGCGGTCGCCTGGGCGGTCTATGAAAGCCTCCTCGACAAAGGACTGTTCTTCCCCGATGTTCATTTCCGGGCGCGCGACAAGTTCAAGTTCCAGCGTCCGGACGACGCCGAGATCGCGCGAGTCCGCAACGATTCGGCCATTCTCCGCGATGCGATGCCGCCGCTCCTGAAAGGCTACATCACGATCGGGGCGAAGCTTCTCGGCGAACCCGCTTTCGACTACGAATTCGGCTCGGTCGACCTGCCTGTCATGGTGGACATGTGGCGGCTGCCGGAACGATACCATAAGCATTTCTTCCCGAACATCACATTCCCCGGAGACTGAGCGATGCGGATCCTGCGCAGGCTTTACCGTGTCATTGCGCTTTTCCTGTGGGGGAGCTGGCATGGCATCTACTGCCTTCCCATCCGTTACCTTTACAGGGAAGAACACAGCATCCGCCGCATGGCGCTTCAGACGAAATACTGGGGCGGCGGGATCGTCAGGATTCTCGGCATCCGCACGATCGTGCACGGGAATCCGGAGGAATACCTCAAGACCGGCGGTCTAGTGGTGGCGAACCATCAGAGCTACGTCGATATCTTCCTGCACGCGTCCGTCTTCGGATTGCGTTTTACCCCGAAGAAGGAGATCAAGTCCTGGCCGGTCCTCGGCTGGTATACCGACATGATCCGACCGATCTGGGTGGACCGGGACTCGAAGCAGTCGTCCGGCGCCCTGATGGAGCAGTTCCGCGACACCTTGCGGAAAAAGATCCCGCTCATCGTCTATCCCGAGGGCACCACATCCGACGGACGGTCCGGGCTCAAGGAATTCAAGACCACGCCTTTCGAGACCGTCTGCGGCACCGATATCCCCATCCAGCCCATCGTCTCCATCTACCATCCGGCGGAAGGCGACATGCATCCGGCCTGGTATGGCGATGCCACGTTCATGCCGCACCTGTGGGCTCTCCTCGGCAACCGGAGGTCCACTGCAGACGTCTACATACTTCCGCCTATTTACCCGGAGGGCCGCAACCGGAAACAACTGGCGAAGGCCGTCCGGGAAGCGATGCTGAAAGCCTACTGTGAACATACCGGCTGGGTTCCGCCGGAACAAAACGCTGCGGCCGTTCCGGCCCCGGCAAAGGAGGCCGACCATGAAAGAAATACTTGAAAAGATTTCCGCGGCCTGGATGATCGCGACGGGGCGTCCCCTGCCGTCCCTGCCGGAGCCCGGTGCGGTTCCGGACGATTTCCCCGCCTTCATCCCGCTCGTCGGATTCGTGCTCGGACTGGCATGTTCGCTTCTGGCGTGGATCGTCGTCTGGCTGTTCGGTCCGTTCGCCGGGTCGGTCCTCGCCGGAATCCTCCTTGCATTGCTGCTGGAGATTGTCACAGGATGGCGCGGGTTCAACGGCGCGGCGCTGTTCGTCATGCGCTTCTTTCCGGCCGCCGGGGGCGGTGCGCCGCCCGATAAGTTTACAGCGCAGCCGATGTTCTTCGGCGCGGTCCTTTTCGCGATCCGTGCGGTCATGATCGCCGCCGCTGTGCAGGCGGGCGGGACGTGCTGGCTGGCCGCGGTCCTGCTGTGCAGCTATTTCGCGCGGGAGGAACTCACCGCCGCCCGGACGCCCGTTGGCGGAGAACTGATCGGAGCTTTGCCCCGGGAACGCCAGAAAGGCGCCGTGGCGGGCTGCGTCCTGATTCTGCTTTTCATCATCGTCAGCCGACGCATCTGGGGCGCTGCGGGGATGTTCCTGCTTTCCTGGCTGATCTCCTGGTATCTCATCAGGCGTTCCGAAAACGGTACGCTCGACTTTGACCGTCGGGCGTTCGACACTGCCGCGTACCTGTTGGAGACCGTGCTGCTGGTCCTCACTGTGATCTGCCTGCACCGCTGAGTTCTGTCGGCTTTCCCGCGGATTTTGAGCAATCGTTCCTCCCCGAGTTTCCCTCCTGCGTCTCGTCGGCTTTTCCGCGGATTCCCGGCAAATCGCGCGGCAGCCTCTTTCTCCGGCTTGATTTTTGGAAAGGAAAGAGTATATTATTATTCCGTCCGGAAAGAATCCGCCCTGGGCGATCTTTTCCGGCTCGGCTCCCGCACGGGTGCCCGTTCGCCCTTGTTTTCGATGTCGGCGCGGACGGTCGGAAGGCCCTTTTTCATGTCCTGTGGATCCTTAGCTCAGTGGTTAGAGCGGAGGTCTCATAAACCTTTGGTCGCTGGTTCGAACCCGGCAGGATCCACCATTTTTATGCCCTGATTTTCAATAAGTTTAATCTTATAGCTTCCCATTTCTGCATTCCCTTCTTTTCCGTCATTTTGTGCCGTTTTTCGACCGTAAAATGTGCGATACAATCAACATAAGTAACACGCTTTTTGCTGAGGCGAAATGAGCTCAACTTTTGTGACGCGGAAACGCGCGATACAGTACACAGCAATCGCGGAGGTGGCTGATCGAGTAAACTATGGCTCAAACCGCCTGTGTCCCGTAATGGTCGCTATGCAGAATGCGAAAGGGGCATTGAAGACGGTCCTTTTTGAACTTAAAACGGCAAGTTGGCGCGTTTTCATTCGGCAAGTTGGCAAAATGTCTGGCAAGTCGGTACAGCTCAGGCCAGTGATCGACGGGGAACAACGGAGCATTCAGACGGTCAGAAAGAAGACCGGGAAACGACTTTTTCTGACGTTCAATTTTATACCGCCAGTATAAAATTGTAGATGCGCGTGAGAAGAGTCTGGAAAAGTTCGGCGTTCTCTTGTCGTTTCACTCTTGGTTCTGACGAACAATTCCGACTTCCTGTCAGTTTGAAATCCCGATTGACAACCTGTAGGAACAGCCTCCTTCCGAAAGAAACGTTCGTTCTTGGCTTCAGTTGGTTTTTGATCCAGATTAAGGAGTCCCCATTGACTGTTTCGCTTGATGTTGGCCTCCTTGAAATGATATAGCTTCCATTGATTCCCGATTTTTCGTTTGTTTTGCCCCCTTTTTTGTTGATTGTTAGTAGTTTTCGGTGGCCGACGCGATTTTTGTCAAAAAATCCGGCGGCCACGCAAGGTACATCAACACCATCGACAACAACGAACCCCGCAAGGGGTGCCAGGGTTCCCACAGGCATGGAGCCCCCTGATTCTATCTATATGTGTTTCTTGATTGAGTGAAACGAAAGAAAGAAATACATAAAGAAAGAAATAGGGGGTTGCTTGCCGGTAGGCGTACCTTGGTACGTCTAGTGGGATTGTTGCCGTTGCTGGTGATGAGGCACCTTGCCCTACTGTCCTAAACGCGTACGCGCGCTCACACATACGAGCGCGAGTGAATACTTGCGCGCACATCTACAATTTTATACCGAGTATAAAAAGCTGCCTTCAGCCTGTGTCGTATAAGCAGGACGGAAATCTCGAGAAAGGCCATTCTGATGGACGACAAGTGTCAAGCCAACTCTTTGGATGGATTCGATCTTTTCGACCTTTAGCGACCCCTTATAGGCGCCTTATCGTCGATCGTGGTAAATCGGCTATCAATCCAAGAGAAGTTAAACTGTCGGAATTGATGACAGGGAACAAACGACCTGCGTCGGATTCGGTTCGGAATCTTTTGCGCCTTTATAAAAAAAGGCGGGGAAGGCTCCACGCCTTCGACCGCCAAGATGCAGCCCCCCATTGGCATGGCTGCATCAGTTCCATGCCGGGTTGTTTTTCACCTCGCCATCAGTCGAAGAGCGCGGCCTTCCGGCCATCCAGCCCAAACGCCCTGTTCAACGCGAGGTAGCTGTGATCCACGCGCTGAGGCGAGTACTTTTTGACGATCTCCGTAAATGAGTTCAAAAGACTCCATCGTGTCGGCTCCCTGAACTCTTCATGTGACGGCTGCTTGTACTCGCGATAGACCGGAAGGATGTCGCACGAATTGATGACACCGAGCTCGGCTGCTCTGACGATGGAGCTGCGGGCTTCATCGTCGTCCCGCAGATAGGCGTCCTTCAGGTCTTCGCAGACAGCCTCGGTCGTCAGGAAGTCGTCCTCCAGTGAAGCGACAGCCCGGTCGATGAGTTCAGCCAGGACGATGCCGCTGGTGTGACGGCGCTTCACGACCGTGGTTCCGCCGAACGCGAGGTTCGTGCAGACGCACACGACGATCCCGGCAGACAGCCCCACGGCGAAACTCTTGTCGTGGCTGTTGCGGACGCCGATGCAGCGGTGCCATTCCGGGGAAGACGAGCTGGAGATTTCCATCACGCCGAAGAGCTTCTGCCCTTCGTGCGCCAGGCCGAACTTTTCGCCTTCGATGTTCCAGTCGTGCGCCTTGATGACCTCGGTCACCGCCTCAATCACGTCGATGTGCGGAACCGGACGCCAGGTAGCGGTCGAACAGGGCGTATCGGTCCTTGCAACCTCGTCCCTGCTCACGAACTTTCCTTCCTGCATAATCAGCCCCATAGTTCACGCAACCTTTCTGTGAACGGCCTTGCACCGTTCACTGTAAGCGCACTCGGCGCAGTTCATGCAGGATTCGACCGGAAGGAAGATGCCGGTCTTGACGGCATTCTCGATCTTCCCGGCAAGGTAGATGAAACGGTCGAAGTCGTCCTGATTCCTGTACGTGTAGAACTGGTGATGTGCAGGCGTTTTCGCCTTCGTGAACACGTCGAAGCGGAACATCGGCTTTCTGTTGTAAAGCTGGCTGTACGCATAACAGAACGTCGTTGCCTGAAGATCACGGTCGGCTTTCCCCACAGGCCACTTCATCGAGGCTGTCTTCCAATCCACGATGGCTTCGTCCCCGCCGTCCGTCACGACAAGGTCGAACTCGCCGACAAGTGGCTTCGACAAGCCGGGCACGTCCACGCTGAACGATTCCGCGACGCTCTTGACCGTGTAATCGTCCGGCCATTCGGCCAAGGCCACGTCGAGCATGTCGCAGCCGCGCTTCTCCCAGAACCAGTAGTCCTCATCCGGCTTATACGTCAGGTTCTCGCTGACCTCGGTTTCCCCTCGGAAGAAAAAGTCGAATTCTTCTTTTGCGTCCTCGACGGTGTAGTTTGTCCCTTTGCGGGCACGTTCAGACAGCACGGCATGGAATGCACGACCGAATGGCAGGCTGATGCTGGTACGTTCCGCCTCGGCGTGTTCGATGTACCGGAAGTAATAGCGCATCGGACACGAAAGGTAGGTCTGGAAAGCCGAGTATGACCAGTGCGGCGTCTCGCGGACAGTTTCGATGGTACGTTCCATGTTACGCTGCCTTTCCATTGAGGATGTCGATGGCACGACTGCACTGCGTCCGGCTGAGTTCTTCGAGCGCAGCCACGTTGAACCGAGCTTTCAGCTGTTCGATGGTGTAGCCATTCTGACGGGCGAGATCGAGCAGAAACTTGATCTGCTTCGGGGACGCGGGAGCGTCCGAGGCCGTGCCGTTCTTCTTGCCATAGGCGGGCTTCGACGCGTTCTGCGGCGGGGTATCGTACAGACCCGACTGGGACTGCGGGGACGGCGTCTGGTTGCCTGCAGAGGGCTGGCAAACCGTGTTTCCGTGCAGTTCGGCTTCGACGCTGTCGCGGACCATCGCGAACGTTTCATGGATGCGAGCGTTAAGTTGTTCTGGCGTGAGTCCGTCCGGGAGTTCGACTTCCACGGAGGCGTGGTACGACTGGCTGCTGTACTCGGTGTCAGCCGGGACCTTCTTGCTGTAGGAAGCGTTGAGTTTCAACATGGTTGGAATCCTTTCAAAAAGTTTTGCCCCCGGCAACGACGTATTGCCGAGGGCGAGTGGGGTAGGAAATGATTATCATCAGTGGTTCATATTTCCGAGTCTTCGTATGATCCACCATGCATCATCTTTTCCCATTTTTGTGAGATCGGAGAGAGCGTAGGTTTTGCAGAATTCCTGTTCAGGAATGGAAAGCTTCCTAAGAAATTTTCTCAGAAGAGCAATCTGTTTCTTCGTGATGGGAATCACTTTTTCCTTCTGAAACGGGAAGAAAATATGCTGGCCCTGCAAACGGGACGGAATCTTATCACAAGGCTCCGTCCTCATCTGTCCCTCCGACAAGAGAATTGTGATGGTCTTGTCGAGAAGTGCACGCAGTTCCTGTTGTCTGCTTTCGTCTGCCTCGTTCTGCTGTTCCGAAATAGTGATTGTGATCGAACGGCTGTTTAGCGGGATGGTGGAACTGATTTCGAAAACTGACATTAACGTCTCCTTTGGTTTATGTTGTTGTTTTTGCAATTCAAGATTGCATGTATATACAGTACCACAAATTCCCGACGGCTTATTGTTCGAATCTCTTTTGGGGTGATCAGAAGCCGCTGGCGACCCGGATCTTTTCGATGGTCTTCTTCGTCTGGACGTACTCGCGTTCCTTCTGCTTCTGGGCGATGGAGACCTCGCGGCTCCGACGGCTCAGGGAGGCAGCTTCTTCGAGCATGTCCTTGAGCTTGGACTTGAACGCTTCGATGCTGACGGTCAGTTCGTCCATCGGGTTCAACTTGGATTCGGGTTTGTTGTTCGGGGTGAACGTCTGCACGTTGGAGGCAGACACGACGTGTGTGATCATGTTGGTGTCGATCATTTGGGTAGACTCCTTATTGGGGGTTGTGGGGTGTACAGTTTGGATTTCCTGGGATTCAGGCGCAGGCTTCGCTTCTGGTGTGGTCTGCGGCTTTATGGGCCGGATGGGCATGGCGATGTACTGGCCAGTGCCTCTGACGCCGACGATCGGACCGTAGGCGTCATTCAGCTCGATTCGAGTGTGCCCTTCGGCCAGCAGATGAGCAAGGAACTCCTTCCTGATGGTAAAGGACAGGTCGCCCCAGTTCGGGTCAAACTCCGCGAGGATGCTGAACAACATTCCATTCGAGCTTTCGAGGTGCAGATTGTCCGGGACCTCGGGCAGACGGCTCAGCTTGATGCCGTTGTTGTTCTGAGGATCATCCGGGACGCCCTTCAAGTAACGCTGGAGCCGTTCGGCTCTATCCGGCTGGAAGCTGACGTAATGCGTCGTAGCCTTACGTTCCGGCACGACGAGCTTCCAGTTCGGGTAGTTCTCCCGATAGGCCTTCGCCCGCCAGGTCCAGTTGCCGAGCATCAGCGCAAAGTGCGTGTCGTCGTCCTTCTGCCAGGTCGTGAGCTTGCCGGATTCGCCGAAGGCTTTCGTGGCAAGCAGCGCGAGCGGGAACGGAATCGTGACGCTACCCATATCGAGAGGCAGCGGGATGTTCGCCAGTTCCTTGCCGTTGGTCGCCGTGAACCCGTCACGACTGAGGTTGATTCCGCCGAGAACCTTGCGGACGTCCTGTCCTTTATCTGCCAGTGGCGCGAGCATCGACAGCGCGGACAACGTATTGGCAGGAAGTTCCGTGACGTTGACATCCTGATCCGGGATGTTGTCCGACACAGGGAAGCATCCGTTCACGGGAGCGAGCTTGATGTCTTCAATGAAGACCTCGCCGTTTTCGACTGCCAGTTCCAGCGTTTTCTTCTTGCAGTTGCGGACGGCAAGGCGGAACTGCTCGAACTCCACGAGTACCGCAGGGAAGTCATCTTCCAGTTCAACGGTCATCTTAAATTCGATTTCTTCGACGACATTACGGGTGCGGAAGTAGAGCGAGTTTGCCTTTCCCTCGATTTGGATCGCCTGGTACGTCTTGACGATGGACGTCCGGGAGACTAGCTTCCCCAGAGCGGCGAGAGCTCCGGCCAGTTCGGTTTTGTTGATGGAGATTTGCATGTGGTGTTATCCTTTCGATGTTGAGGTCGTTTTGTGTTCGAGCCATTTCTTCGCGATCCAGCAGCCGGAGACGAGGAAGAGGATCATCGCCGCCCAGCGTATCGGCCAGGTCAGCACGGACAGAGAATCCGCGAAGGCTTCTGGTTTTTCCTTCGCTGCGATCTTAAAGCCGTCCTCCACGCCGTCGCTGATCTTGTATGCGGCGATGACCGTACCCGCTGCTACTCCTCCGGCCAGAATCGTTTTCCACGGGATGACACGAACGGGTCTCGTCCGTTTCGGAAGAGGCTTCATGGGATGATGGTACGGAACGGCGGCTGTGGCAACGGCGGTTATCAGAGCAAGGAACAGAATCAGGATTCGTTTCATCGGATCGCCTCCAGTCTACACTGTTTCCAGTATTCCTGGATCGCCTGATGAAGAGCCGATGCTATTGCATCTGGCAGATCATGACGAAGAGCGAGAAGGTCGTGAACCGACCAAGCAGAACCGCCGACCGCCAGGATGACCCCGATTGTGTCGCCGAGGGGGAGCGGGCCGTCAGCAGCGGCGCACGTCGCGCCCAGTCCGAGCTTCGCAGCGATTTTTCCAATGAGAGGACCGATGACACGTTGCAGTGCAGCCATCGTCGGCTTCAGGAACACGACTTCCAGAGCCAAGCCACCAGACGCATAGAGCGCGGATGTTACGGTTTCTTGATGAATGGCGGAAAGATTGCCGTGCGCCAAGCTCGGATTGATGCCGCATCCATAGACGGCTGCTCCATTCCGGCAAGGGGTCAGAATTGGACCGTCGATTACGGAAGCGATTTCCCGTTCCAGCTTGTTCGAGCCGGTGATTTTGTCGGTGATGGCCAGATAGCAAAGATTCAGGAACACTTTCGTGCCGCTGAGAGCCGAAACGACCTTGGGGATGTTGCGTTCGGCCTCCTCAAAGAATGGTTTTGCCCGCTGGTCTAGTTCGCTCATGGACGTAACAGCGACTGTTTGTCTGCTCCCGGCCTTCAGGGACGAGAGTCCGTAGAAGCCGAAGACGAGAGCGATGCAGAGCCCGACGTAGAAAAGCGTCCGACCCAGCACTTTGAGGTGAGTTTTCATTGTTTTTCTCCTGTTTTGAGGTTGATTGTGCGGGAAACAAAACTGTATTTCCCTGTTCATCATATTCTGCCTCAAAAAAGGCCGGAATTAAGCCTGTTTTGCCGTTTTTAGACGTTTTGCGGCGATGAACGTCACGATTTGCAACGACAGATTCGTTATGGCGGCTTTTTTCGGATCGGTTGCCCGAAACGCATGTACAAGAGCAAAGCCAAATTGCATGTGGGCCAGGACGCAAAAATGATCGGTTCAGACAGGCGCAATCCGCATCCGTGATAAGCTGCCGCCACAAAAACGGAGATCATGGACCTTTGGACGCAGGCTCCCCTGCGGAGGCACAATGCTCCTTTATTAAAGGAGCATTAACTCCGAGAACTGTCTGTATGTCAAGAAAAAAAGTTATATTATATGGCAAACAACTGCTGGATTACCCTCAAAGTCACAATGAACCCTGACAGGATACGACTTAACAAAAAGATCGGAACCGATGGTATCATCCGCGTATATGCAGATGACTTTCGATGCCCATGACCGACAAGCGACACTTTCCCTTCTTTTTGCGTTTTATCTGACGCTATAGTAATCGTAGGGACGCATTTCAGAAAAAGCAACCCGCGTCCGAAAGGAAGTGAAAACATGACACAATCGACCATCGACGCAATCCAGGCTCTCCTGAGGTCTGACACTACCGTTACCGAGGAACAGGCAAAAGGCATCCTTCGCTGTTGCAAACAGACGACCGTACGACGTCATCTGATCAACGCCAGGGAAGCCATGGCGATTCTCGGCGTAACCAGACCGACGCTCCGGGCGTATGTGAACCAGGGACACTTGCAGCAACTCAACTTCTCCTCCAGAAAAGTCCGTTTCGACGCGGATGAAGTTCAGCGCTTCGCCAACAATGGAGCTCAGGCGTGAACAGGAAGAACCAGGAATCTGTTCGAATGTTACAGAACAGAAAAATACAAATCCAGTGATTTCACGCATCCTTCGCTGCCTACATTTCCGTAATTCAATATCTCGCGATCTTTGTGCAGAATCTGAACCGCAAAACGCATGGGCTGTCCGACTGTTCTGAAGATAGTCGGCGGCCCGTTTCTTTTGTCTGATCATCGGACAAGATAGCATCGCATCATGATGTCATCTTTTTCTTTTTTTCCGAATGCTATTTGAAATTGAATTTTCTACCTAGGTATAAAAACTTAAAGATTTTTGAAATAGAAATGCAATTATTAGTCTTATTTCTATGCTTTGAGAAAGACGATTCCATGATTATCCATGATATCCCTCGACAAATGTCATGTCGGACGGCTGCACGTGTTACGTCAGAAAAAAACATGGGACGTTCTGGATATACGTCACCACAACCGCCGTCTGTTCCGCAGTCGCGCGTACACCCGCGCCGGAACATATAAAAAGTCGAAAGATTCTTCTTTCAAGGCTTGACTTTTGCGC
>Ga0265300_10004278_pt1 | contig 11429 bp, 12 predicted proteins | sample AusTroGonzalo_MG_FD_193482 | JGI IMG/M metagenome (GOLD analysis project Ga0265300, IMG submission 193482) | Bovine rumen microbial communities from tropical cattle in Woodstock, Queensland, Australia - Gonzalo_03 | ecosystem: Host-associated > Mammals > Digestive system > Stomach > Rumen ... | reverse complement strand
TGCGTACTCTTTTGAGCGGGTGCGGCGTATCTTGAGTCGCCGTTCATTGCGTACAGATTAACTTTCTTCTGATTCGGCATGTTCCTTCTCCTTTTCTTCCGCTTCCTTCATCGCTTCTTGATAAGCGGAGTCTGATACTTTCTTATATATATCCGCCAATATCATGCGGATTAATTCCTTTGGCATATCGAGGTTGTCAATGTATGTCTCGATATTTACTCGTGCTGATACAATGTCTAATGATGTCATAGTGCTCCTATATCGGTTGAGTTGTTGTTCCGAGGAAGTAAATTGTGTTACCGCCACTATTTACTGACCTTACGGATAACCTGTACATTCCGTTTGATGTTCGAAGGTACATACCACTGCTATCTATATTTAATCGTCCAAAGTATGCGCTTTGTGCGTTCGAAACAACTGACGTTATTGTGGCGGCGGAAATAGAGTTTGTATCTATGTGTCCACCTGCAATGGTTGTTGTTCCGCCTACAAATAAATCCGTAGATTTTATAAGACCCGACGTTATTGTGGCGGCATCAATGTAATCTGCATTAATGTATTGTCCTACAAACAGGTTTGCATTAACGCAATCCGCATCAAGCAATGCCGTTCTTATCTGACCGTAAACATTTATGTATTGTGCGTTAAGCAACGATGCCGTAACAATTGATGAGTCGATATATCCCGAGGTTATCTGACCTGCCGCTATTGCACCTGCGTACACAAACTGTGTTGTAAGGTAATTAAGCGACGCATAATTGGATTCCAAATAACTCGTCGTTACCGCATTCGCCTGTATGTAACTTAAGTTGTCATTGGTGGCTACTATGTCCTTATCAAGATTGTTTATCTTGTCCTTAAGGTCTTTGTTGAGATTGTCCCACTTGATGTCGTATAACTCTGTTTCAGTTTCGTCTTTCAACTGATTCATGTAGTTACGCATCAATGCCATCTGCTTCTCGGTCGTAAGGTTCTTACTCGGAAGGTTGAACGATGTAAGCATTACATGTCACTCCCTTCTCCATACTCCTTTGTGAGAGCAATCATCTTGCATGCGCCGTGACCTTTTATCTTGTATCTGAAGTGGTCGCATCTTTTCGGACGTACAGGGATGGCAAATGTCTTTGTGCCTTTACCCGATACGTTCCATACATATTCCCACTTGCCCGACGAATCGTATTCGATATAAAGCCATGCTTCTGCGCCGACTTCCATGTTCATGCGGATAGCAAAACGAGATAAGTATTTCTTATCCGTTATCTGATATCCGATGAATCCCGACTCGGCTTCCCAAAATACGGGGTCTTCCAACGGATACTCGTCACTATCTGTAGCGTAGTCTTCGCCTTCTACCGCATAGGCTACTTTATCGCTTGCAACAAAGAACAGAGTGTCTTCCGTATTGCAAAACTCATATATCGATACGTTGTCTTCCTTCGCCCACATATTGACGTTTACATCGTAGACAAAAAGGCTTGAACCATCGTCTGATTCCATCTCAAGGTAATACTTGTTGTCCCATCCGCCACCAACGCCGAGCGAATACTTAACGTCTCCAAACTCGTCGCCTATCTCCTGTGGGAAGTTTCCGTCGTACACGCACACCGACGTGGGAGATTTATAGTACAGTAATTCGTTTACCTGTACTAAACTTTTTGAAGAGCCATTCTGTACTCCTCTGCAAATCATTTCCTTATACGAGTGCGCTCCCGATGCGGAAATGGAGATGCGGAGCAATGAGTTCTCCTTAAACAGTAAAGGATTGCCCATGTATGCAAATGCACCTGTAAAGACACCGTCGCTACCAACCGTTGCACGCCATGAGTCTGTTGAAATTCCTGCGAAACAGTTCCAATTAGTAGGGTCGCCGAGTTTACATGCATATATTTCCTGTCCGTTTGCCTTTACGCCCCAAAGCCTGTTCTGACATTCGCATACATATTCAATGTCGGGACATTCCCTTCCGACGTAAATGGACGGTAACGTAAATGTCTTTGTTGCTTCGTCAAGTAATCCCACTACGATAATGTAGTCATCATCTCTTTCGTGGATGGCAAAGTTACTTGAACGCTTTCCGTTTCCTTCATCATTAACAAAGATATCCTTGGCTCTGTCCCAAGTGATACCCGTGAAGTCTATCTCTATCTTAACGCCGTCGCCCTTCTTAAAATCTTTGCCGATATTGGTAAGAGAAATCTTGAAGTAAGTGGTAGCGACATTAGCCCACATGTTTGTGGTAGCGGAATATACCTTTAAAACCGACTTGCCGTCCTTGGTATCAATCTTGTATGCGCCATCGGTCGGGTCGCCGACTCCGTTCCATAAGGTGATGTTGCTTCCCTTGGAATCCACCTGCTGAAACGTAACGGATGTGTTTGATGCCGTAAACGTCTGCTCGATGTTTCCGCTCGTGGCATCACTTGTGTTGAACCACACCTTATCGGGGAAGATAACAATGTATGCGCCCATACGCACCATTGTCTTGTACGTTTTGTCGTCTAACTCTATGCCTGTAGAGAGCGTCTGCTTTACGCCGTCATAATATAAATCGCCGTCATCAACCCAAGCAATTTTAGTTCCGCTTGAGATGCCTTGGAAATTGGTAAATACTTTAACCGCTTTACGTCTCTTCCTTGATGCGAGCATAGGGAAGTAGTTAAGCGTTACGTTCTTCTCATCAAAGAAGAATCCTTCTTGGCAGGATAACTGATGATTGTACCCTGCGAACTGTGTGGTTATCTCTTTATTCAACTGTAGATTATCGAGAATCGGGTACTTCATGTTATCTCCTAATAGATGTGATATGCGTTGCGACCTTTCGGCATGTGGTTCTTGTTGACATGCTTTGCGTAGTCGTCAAAGTACGCATTAAAGAGAGTCGCTGATACGTTGTATCTCTGCGTCTCTTGGTTCTCTTCATCTATCTTCATTTTGATATAAGCAGGGTATAATTTATCGTAAGGAAAGTGGGCGATAAGTTCTTTGTCCATATCGTCTACTGTATATTTGGAATAACGTATCGGCTTTATGAACCGATGCGTTAAAATGATGTCAACATAAATAGAGTGTTCCACCTCGGCAAGCCATCTGACTTTGTCCTCAATGGAATACTGATTGGGTTTCATTGCATCTACATTATCGATACATTCTCTTAATGTCATGGTCTACTCCTAAAAAGGGGAGACTATGTCTCCCCACATTTATGCTTCACGAATACCGAGATTATTGACGTAGTCAATTGCTTCGTTCTCGGCTCTTTCCTGTGCATCAATGATGGCTTTGAGTTCCTTGGGTACATAAACCGTCTCGCCTCTGCGGATGAGATAGTTCTTAAAGTTGATTGAGTAGAACTCTTCCTGCGAAGCCCTCGGGTCGGGGATTCTTCGAAGCATTACAGGAACTAATTCGGGTTCTTTCTTTGTTACGATTTCTTCTTCTGTTACTGTTTTCTTTTCTGCCATAATGTTCTCCTTTAAGGGATTAAGGGGAGATGGCGAATCTCCCCTGTCCCGATTTTAATTAGTTGCCTTCGTCAGTTGCGGAGTAGGACGAGCCTGTTTCTACACGAAGCATTCTCTCCTGATAGAGAATCTTTGCGCCGTGATTGAACTTGTAACCAACTGTGCTGAACTGATTGAGAGGTCCACCTATCGTGCCTCTGTCTTTGATGATGAGTTCCATGCCTTCACCTGCAGGTTCAAGAACACCGAAAGCGTCCTTACCAAATGCAAGTGCCGCATAAACAGCACCACCCTGTGCCCCACCTTCACCTGCGTAGATAACAGTATCTTTTGCGATATTGGTTACGCCTGTAGCAAGAGTGAGCGATGCGCTACCTGCCGCACCCGAAGCCGCAGATGCGATAGTTGCTTCTACTGTGCCAAGAAGAATAGGTCTTCCTGCAAGTGCGGTTGCTTCGTCAGCGGTAATTGCTTCGTTAACGGCTACGGAAGTGGTAGCAGGAGTCGTGATTGCGGTCTTAACAGAAAGGTTACCTGCGGCGATAAGAGGAGCGCCCTTGTAAATCTTTACGTTGTTGGACTCGATGAATCTGATGCCGTGAAGCGTTCCGATTTCGCCGTTGAAGATAGGTGCTACGTCAGCATACTTGTGGAACTCTTTCCACTCTGCTGAATTACGAAGGTCGAATGCCTGTGAAGGATGGATAACCATTACATAGGTGTTGCCTTCGTATGTAGGTGCTTTGCTCTTCTTAAGCCATGTAGCAACTTTTGCTACGAGTTCGGGGTCGAGAACAGCCGTTGAATCAAGTGCGTCTCTCTTGGAAACAGGAGTCTTTGAGCCACCGCTCTGTGTGGGAGCGTATGCTACAGAGTTACCTGCTACAAGGATGTTTCTTGTAAGGGTATCGTAGGTTTCACCTTCAGCCGCACCCATTTCCTCTGTTGCTCCGAAGATAACGTCGTCATAAGACTCAAGTTCAAGTCTGTCGGAAATAGCAACATAGTCACCATGCTGATTGGTTGATGCGGTAATTGCGGTCATACCAAACTTCTGACCTGTAGGGATAACACCTTCAGAAAGAGGAGTCATAGCCTTTGCGAAGGTATTCCACTTTCTCCACTCGATGGTGTTGCCCTTGTAAGGCTGTTTCTTACCTAACTGTGTAAAAACCATCTTCTCACGGCTGTTCACAAGAAGTGATGTGCCGTAGAAGGTTTTCATGGTAGGCGACATATCTTCGCCTGTAGTTGTCTGTGTGGTTACATTGATAGGCTCAATGTTGGGAGTTCCTGCGTCTACATGAGGCGTATGGAACAACTGTAAATCGAATTTTCTCATAATGTCCTCCATTAATTTTTGATGGTCAGCGGCTCCTCATTTTTGAGGAGTCGGTATGAGACTATTTAAGTCTCTCGGGGTTTTTTCTGAACATATCGGCGGCGGCTCGTATCTCTCTTAAACTCATTCCGTTGAATGATTGAGATATCGTTGCCGATGCCTGTGAGGACAATCCGTTTTCGATGGGTCGTGACTTGTTTGCCGCTACGCTGTTTGCTATCTGCTGTGTAGCAATCTGCGCTGTCTGCAAACCCTGTCTCTGCATCAACTCGTCGTGATGTATTGCTTGGTAAGCAACTGTGGTGTCGCCCTGTGTAACAGCGCACATGTTTCGGAACTTCTCGTTCTGCATCTCAATGTCCAAATCGAACTCGGGATACATTGCCTTGGTTCGCTCTGCGTTCCGCAAGAGACGATTAATCTGTTCCTGCTGTGCCGCCTGTTCTTCACGCATCCGCTTTTCCTGTTCAAAGGCATCGAGCCTTCTCTGCATGTCAAGCGATTTCTTGGCTTCTTCCGTAGACAGGTCATGTTCCATTGCGTATGACTCAACGTATGAGTCGTCTTCGTCAATCGCCCTTGTAAGGCTGTCTAAAAAGTCTTCGGAGTTGGCGTCCAAACCATACTTGATGGCTACTTTGGACAATGCATCTGTCATCTTGACGTTCTGCTCTTCAACACCTTTGTACTTCTTAAGCCTGTCGGAAATGGTCTTGTCCATGTATGCCTTGTGCTCTTCCTTGTATTCATCGGACTTTATAAGGTCTGTGAACGGAATGTGCGTAGGCTGTGTGGTGGTTTCCTGTACTTCCTCTGTGGGCTGTTCTACCTTCGGCTCTGCCTTGGGTTTGTTCGCCTCAACAGCGTTCTTGTACAATCTCTTTGCTCGCTCGGGGATGTGAGCAGGTAATACGTCTTCTCCCGATGTCTCTGCTATGCCTTCTGCGCTACCACCATCTGCGCCGTCTCCGCCTTCTGCGCCTTCGGCAAAGAACTGAAGGTCAAGCCAATATTTTTTGAGCATCCTATGTGCTCCCTTCTTAAATCTGTCCGTATGGTGGACGACCCCTATCGTCATTGTGAACCAATGATTTATTAATGTGCGCACTCCCCCCTTACGGTGAGATGTACATTGTTCGGGTAATTTTCGTGTAGTAATCGTGTACCTGTCGTGAACATTTCGTATACCGCACCGATTATCGATGCGTATCCTTCCTGTGGACATGCCGATATCGTTATCTCTCCGTTGTTTTCGGATAAGGCAACACCCCCGAGCAACTTATCTGTGTTGTCTTCGAGGGTATGTGCCAAGGAGAAAAACAATATTGACATTGCGGAGCAGACTATGTCCTTTCCGAGTTCCGCATAGTCTGCGTGTCCTTTCATCGTCACTTTGTACTCGATTCGGTCTATAGTGACGTTTATCATCGTACCTGTGTGCTTCCGAGTGCGTTTGCCCTTGCTCTCGTTACTCGGGGATTCTCCTTTTTCTCTTCTTCGAGTTGTATTTCCTCTTCTTCGGGCGCTTCCATCGGTACGGGCTGTCCGCTCTGCTCAAGGATTCCCTGTGCCATCTGTTCTGCGAGCATCGGGTCGTACTTCTGCGCCAAGGTAAGTGCTATCTGCTGATACTGTAAGAGGAGTTTAAGAGTCATATTGTTCTCCTGTACTCGCTGAAGCACCTGCTCTTTACCTTGGAAGTCCATCATCTCAAGGCATGCCGTTGCTTGGTCTGCCATTTCGGGATTGAAGATTCCCTGCTGATAGAAGTTGAGCGCTAATTCGTTCTGCTCCATCTTCTTGTAGGGACTTGACTTCTCTGCGGTTACCTCGATGTCAAATTCGGGCTTTCTGAATCCCATGTCCTGTCCCATAAATATCTGCGGTTGAGGCTTGAGACCTGCGTTCGAATACTGTACGAACTGTTCGCCCATTGAATCGGGTACGATGCGGAATGTACGGGGTACGTCGTAGAACTGACGTATCAACTCTACAACTTGGTATATGACGTCTCTGTACGCCCTGTAGAACGCTTTATTTGTTGAACGGGCATTTTTACCTGCCGCTTCCTGTAACGCCGCTATAGCGCTTGCGGCGGTCACTCCCGACGGCGCTACGCCGTTGTTGGAGTCTTGGTTCGACGTAACGTACTTCAGTTCTCCTACCTTGTTGTCGAGCACCTGCACATACGTCGATGACAACTGATTCGATTCGATAGGACGCACATTCTCGTCCCCGATATTGCCTTCTACATGGACGAAAGGCTTCGTGGTGTCCTTAAACTCGTCCATATTGACTCCGCCGTCTCCACGAACAAAATAACGGGGCGTAGCACCTGCTACCGTGTTGTCGACGATAGCCTTGTTCATTACGTCTATCTGCATCTGCGTATCCCTGCCGATGTCCGTTAAACCGTACCCTACAAGGCTTCCTTCGATGGGATACAGGGATTGGCATACAAACGGGTACAGAGCGTGGTCGTAGAGTCCTCGTTCGCTCATCGGCTTTCCTGTAGGCACTACAAGTGGCATGCCTGTTTCGGGGTCTACGTCGGTTCTTGTCGGTACTGTGGTGTCGTTCTCGGTCGCATAGAGCACGATATCGTCAACAAACTTGCAATACTGAAGCACTTTGTGTCCGTTGTACTCGGTGTGGTAGTACCAATCGACTACGACCGACTTGTCCTCGGTGTTTACGTTGTCGTCGTACAGGTACTTCGCCAAGGTAATCTTCTTACCGTTAAGGTGTCCTTTGGTCTGCGGATACCGCTGTTCGAGGATTTTATTGCTTACCAATTCGGTATTGAACAGTTGGTCGGACTCCTGTATGTCCGTGATGCCCGATTCCCAAAACAGGTTGATGAAGTCGATGCGCTTGATGGAGATGTCACCGAGTCCGTTGTTCTTTGAGCCGTCCCAAAAGATTCCCTGTGCGCTTCCGCCCTGCTTGAGCATGTACCACGCTACGTCAGAATATGTCTCCTCGTACTTGTTCTGCTCAAGGATGATGGGAACTATATCGGACAACTTGGTCGCTTCGGCTTTGTCGTCCGCCTGTCGGGGCAGGAAGTTACATGTCGGGTACGAGTCCATAACGTCCGAGTAACGGCTCTGTATGCACGACCACAGCCACGCTGACGCAGGTCTGAACTCGTCGTCGGACTTGGAGTGGTAGTTCCATTGGCGGAGTTTCCAAAACTCCTCGTTTGCGATTATCTTCGCTTCGAGGCGTGCCTTGCCTTCTTTGTACCTGCGAAGGGTCTGTGTTGCTTCCAAGACTTCCTTCGACCCTATCTTGGGCGGTTGGCTCGCACGAATCTCTTCATCTGTAGCCAAAATATCGAGCATTGCCATCTCTGTATCGGCTCTCTGTTGCAACGGGGTCGCCTGTTGTACGGCGTATGACTCCGCCTGTTCTTTTCTCTTTGCCATGTTTATCTCCTCTGTATCTGATTGTAGGCGCTCCACGCCTTCTGTTTCTGCTTAAACTGATTCAACGGGTCGTTCATCGGTATGTACTCGGTCTTTATCTCTCTCGGCGGTATCGGACGCATCATACAGAAGTACCGCACCTCGTCGCAGGCATGGTCTTCCAAATCCGTGTTCAAGTCCTCTACCCTGTGTTCGTCATGCATCATAAGCGGCATCGTGCGTATGATTGCCTTGCAGGTGTCAAAGAAGTACATCATCGCGTACCCGTTCTCGTCGAACATCATGCGCTCTCGTACCTGCATCCACCCTGCTATGCGGTCGTTAATGCCCTTGATGAACCATATTCCATGCTTGTCCGCCTCTTCCTGCGCCGATATGCCGTGTGAACCGTCCCATATGCTCGGGTCGGCAACGCCTTGAATGTTCTTGCCCTTGAGCCACGGGTGAGTGTCCTCTAACTCTCGCAGGTAATCGAACTGTTGCTTGTTAGACCACCGCACGCCCTCATTCGGGGTCTTGGTGCATCCGTACACCTCAAGTATCCTGTAAGCCACGTCCTCGGGACTCACAGCCCAATAACCCACGCTGAACGGTCTGCCGTAGCCCCAATCGTATGAGCGGTAGATGTTCCAATGTACGGGTGGCTCAAACGGCTTAATGACATGCGTCCACCGATGCTCGGCAAGTGCCTGCTCGGGAGTGATGCCTGCCTCGATGCATTTGCGGATGTCGGGCTTGTCGCGGAACTCGTCAAAGAACATACCCTCGAACACGTCCCAATCGCCCTCAAGCCACGCCTGCCGTAGTTTAGGTGGCAGGGACTCAAGGTAACGCTTGTAGGACGGGTCTGCGTCCATAAGCGCGGTGTTATCGGTCAGCAGGGATTGAATGAATGAATAATCATCGGGGTTTTCATCCTCGGTGAATTCTCCCTTGATGAGATGTTTTACATATTGCAAGGAAATCCCGTCGGGGTTACATGTCCAATAGATACGCCTCGGGAAGTCATTGACACCACGCACACACGCGCCCATCTTCTTCAAGTGGTCTTCACGGATATGCGTTGCCTCGTCCACAAAAAGCACGTCAAATTGTAATCCCGAGAATTTCGCTATATCGGCATCGCTTGCACAATATTGGAAGTAAATCATGCTCCCGTTCTTGAATCGCATTTCCTTCCGCCCGTCGTTATAGGTAGCAATCCCTGTGGGGCATAGTTTCTCCCGTAACGGCTCGATGTGATTCTTCTGCAACTCGTTATAGGTCGTGCGGACGATACAACACTTTATGCCTGCGTGCTTGAGACATAACGCGGTAGCCTTGAAATCGATAGCCCACGACTTACCGCCACCACGCGCACCGCCGAATATGACCACCCTGTGAGTATCCTTAAGGAATAACTCCTGCTTGGGCTGTGGTGTCCCGAGGTCAATCAGCATACTCGCTCACCTCGTCCGACAGCACGACCGTGATAGTGTTGTCCTGCGCTTCCGTGGATGCTTCCTTTTCAAGTTTCTTGATTCGGGCGAGTTGCTCGGCGGTATCCATATCGGAACGATAGAAGCCCATGTCCTTTGCGTCCTTCAGCGCCGCCATGTATGCTCGGATTTTAGTGCTGTCCCTTTTATCGACCACCTTAATCCCTTCGGTTATCTTCCCGACGAGCATGTCAACAGCGTGATACACCTTTAATCCGAGGTCGCTCTTTTGTGCAATCAATTTTTCTGCAATGCGCTGTTCGGTCTTGTCCGATATCACTTCCGCCAAGCCAATCCAATTATATCTTTTTGCCTTATCCGATATCGTGCTCGGTGACAGACCATAGTCTCGTGCCAATTGACGAATCGAAGTTCCTTCGAGATATCGTTTCTTTATGAGTTCCCAATCAACGCCTGCTTTTCCTGTAATCATAGTTTTCATGCCTACAGTTTATCTTGTCCGCAGGAAGCATGGCGCACTCCCCTGCCGAGTTCGTTCGGGAGCGTCAATCGAACAGAAATCGAACAAATTCTTAAGATTAAAAAACTTTCGAAAAACCTCTTGCATCGTACTGTACAGTATGATATTGTAGTGACATCAAATCACAGCCCACTTCTCTAGGGCATACGGATTCTCGGTAATCCAAGCCACGGCGCTTCGCCACTCGGCATGAACCTTGACAACTGAATACAGTTTCTCCCCTTTCGTAATGCGACCGATAGTTGGTCTCAAGTCCAAACAAACGCAGAGAGCGAAAGGAGAAAAACACGATGACAGCATACGAAATCATTACAGAGCAGATAATCAAGAAGATGGAGCAGGGTATTATCCCTTGGGTAAAGCCTTGGAAAACATCCCGAACCTTCGACAACATGGAAGCAATGTTCCCGTGTTACTCGTATTCAAACGGCAAGAGATACGACCTCATCAACCAAATGCTACTTGATTTTGAAGCAGGTGAGTACGCCACCTTTGAACAGATTAAAAAAGCAGGTGGCAAGGTCAAAAAAGGCGAACACTCGCACATCATTTGCGGATGGATAGTCGAAACGGTTAAGTGTACTGACAAAGAAGGTAACGTGATTACCGACGACGACGGAAACCCCTTAACCAAGAAGACATTCGCTTGCAGGTGGTACAGAGTATTCAACATTCTCACACAGGTTGAAGGACTCAAACCCAAACACAATTGGACAGAACCCAAGCCTGTTGAGAAACCTGCAAAGCCCACACTCGATACAGTTCCCGAAGCGGAAGCAATCGTGAAGAGATATATCGAGAGCGCCGACGCACCTACACTTCATATCAAAGAGTCTGACAGCGCATACTACCGCCCTTCAACGGACGAAGTGGTCGTACCGATGCTCACACAGTACAAAGCCGTCGAAGAGTATTACAGCACAATGTTCCATGAGTTGATTCACTCGACAGGCAAGTCGACCCGATGCAACCGCAAGAGCGAAGGCAAGCACGTTGCTTTCGGAAGCGAGGACTACTCAAAAGAAGAGTTGGTCGCAGAAATCGGAGCATGCTTCTTATCATCCAAAGCAGGTCTTGATAGCGACACAACGTTCCGTAACTCGGTCGCTTACCTGCAATCATGGCTCGAAGGTCTTAAGAACGACCCGAAGTTGATTGTATACGCATCATCACAGGCTGAAAAAGGCTGTGAGTACATTCTGAATGCATAGTCGAAACCGCCGTAAGGCGGTCTAT
>Ga0265300_10004276_pt1 | contig 11429 bp, 7 predicted proteins | sample AusTroGonzalo_MG_FD_193482 | JGI IMG/M metagenome (GOLD analysis project Ga0265300, IMG submission 193482) | Bovine rumen microbial communities from tropical cattle in Woodstock, Queensland, Australia - Gonzalo_03 | ecosystem: Host-associated > Mammals > Digestive system > Stomach > Rumen ... | reverse complement strand
CTTCCTCTGCAAAGATGGCATTGTCGCTACGATCATTGTATTTCTGCACCAGCGCATTCAGGCGTTTCGTAAAGTCAACGCCCTTCATCTTGTTCACTTTCTTAAAATCGGTAATCACCGTGCGCAGCAGTTTCTCCATCAGTTTTACCTTTGTATTGGGCAGTTTCAGTTTCTCAAGTCTGGCCATATAGTCCAGACTCAGTAAATCCAAGTCCTTGGTATTGGCATTTACCTGAGCCACTTCCTCTACGCCTTCCGACTGCAACGCCTCTGCAATCATCTGACTGACCTTGCGATTCATCTGAGAGGCATCAGGGGCATCGCCCTTGGTCAGTTTATAGATGATAGAACGCACACCAGTAAAGAAGTGAATGTTTTCACGATCTTCGTCTGTGATGGCTTCATGATTCGAACAGAGGTTGAAGGCCGACTTCAGTTTCTTGGTGTGACCCATAAACTGATTTTGCGTCTTCTCAGTTGCCTGCACAAACTCAGCAGCATGCTTCAAACACTCTAATTGTTCCAATGGAGTACCAGTCGAAAACTTCGAGTAATCAAACGAAGCAAACATCCTGCGCAGGATATCCAACTCATCTTTCACCATCGTCACGCTCTGCTCGATAGTCTCCACATTATCCCCAAGGTCGCCACCTCCTGCATATTGTTTCAGGGCATTGTTCATATTAGTCTTGATGCCAATATAATCTACCACCAAACCTTTATCCTTACCCTCATATACACGATTCACTCGTGAAATCGTCTGCACCAACGTGTGCTTCTGCAAGGGCTTGTCGATATACATCGTATCGAGACAAGGCACATCGAAACCAGTTATCCACATCGAGACCACAATGGCTATCTTGAAGTTCGACTCCGGATTCTTAAACAGCACATCGAGTGCCTTCCTATCCTCATCAGAACCAATCAGTTCGCGCAGTTTCGGATCATCATCTTTTTCGCGTGTCATTACCAGTTTGATGCGCTCTACTGGTGTATGTTCGCTGTCACCTATCTTTTCTGCCCACTCAGGACGCAAAGCAATAATCTGCTTATAGAGGTCGTAGGCGATAAAGCGGTTAGAACATACAAACATCGCCTTACCACAAACCGTACTCCCCTCTTCTATCCGTTTCTCGTAGTGTTCCACAAAGTCCTTGGCTACTACTGCCAACCGTTGTGGGTCGCCCAGAATCTTATCCATCTGGGTAACAGCCTTTTTGCTTTCCTCTATCTGATATTCGTTGGCGCCTTGCTCTTCACATTGTTTATAATAGGCCTCGATAGCCTCCAACTGTTTGTGGTCTGCAAACACCTTGGCAGCCCTACCCTCATAGACAATGCGACGGGTGATACCATCGGCAACGGATTCCGTCATCGTATAAGCGTCCACCACATCACCAAACACATCGATTGTCGCATCAACTGGCGTGCCAGTAAAGCCTACATAGGTGGCATTCGGCAGTGAGTCGTGCAGATACTTGGCAAAGCCATAACTGCGCTTCACGCCATCCTCCGTGATTCTCACATTCTGCTCCACATTGGTCTGTGAACGATGGGCCTCATCAGAGATACAGATGATGTTAGCACGATCAGAAAGCAGATTGATATCTTCTGAGAACTTTTGAATCGTAGTCAGAAATACGCCTCCACTCCTCCTGCCTCTCAGTAATCTCCCAAGTTCCTCACGACTCTCCACATTGACAACCGTTTCGTCGCCAATAAACTGCTTGGCATTCACAAACTGCCCTGACAACTGATCGTCCAAATCCGTGCGGTCTGTTATCAGTACGATGGTAGGACTGGCCAGATGCTTACTGCGCATCAGCACTCGCGTCAAGAAGAGCATCGTCAGGCTCTTACCGCAGCCCGTCGCTCCGAAATACGTTCCTCCCTTACCGTCACCATATATATTAATATGTGAGTGTTCCAAGATGTTATCATACAAGGCTTGCGTGGCAAAGAACTGAGGATAGCGGCATACAATCTTCTTTTCACTCTTCGAAGTGTCAGGGAAGAAAACGAAGTCCTTCATCACACTCAGCAGTCGATCCTGTCTGAACAGCCCACGCATCATCGTATGCAATGAGTCGATACCGTCATTGGCCTTATCCGTCCGTTCCACTTTTCGCCAGGCATAGAAGAACTCATAGGGCGTGAACAGCGTACCATACTTGTTATTCACGCCATCACTGATTACCACAAAGGCATTATAACGGAACAAATCTGGAATATCCCTACGGTAGCGAACCGTTAGTTGCGTATAGGCATTCATAATGGTGGTATCTTCCTTCACGGCACTCTTAAACTCCAGCACGACTACTGGCAGACCGTTTACATAGACAATACCATCAGGAATACGCTTCTCCGCCCCTTTTATCTCCAGTTGGTTTACAATCTTGAAGATATTCTTGTCAACATCCTTAAAGTCTATCACCTCAACGAACAAGTCAGGCTGCAATGCATCTTCACGCTTGATGGTAAAACCCTCTGTCATCAGCCTATAAGTCTGGACATTCTGCTGATACAGCGGTGCGCCATTGTCTGCCGTCAGCTTCGCCATCACACGCTCAATCTCCAATGCCGTAATACTCTCTGCACTGTATCTGTCCATCAAATATAGCTTCAAGTCATCACGCAGCAACACATCCGATAATTCCTTATGGAACGTCTCGCCGCTCTGGTAACTGTACCCTTGCTGCTCGAACAGTTCCATGATGCCCATTTCCAAGGCGTGTTCGTTGAATGGTGACATAGGCTATTTTTCTTTATTTGAATACTTTATAAACGTATGAATAGGATTGATTCTCCAAATCATCCGCTTCTTTCGCTTTTATAATGTTTTCTTCTCCTCGTTGTATTGCGGCATCTAATTTGCCATCAGTACATAAGTTCCTAACCCAAGTGGACTTCTCCACGTATTTACTACTTTTCAATACTTTGAAAAGATTAATTTTCTTTTTGGAAAAATAGGAACTCATGTAAGGTTTTAGTTCTTTTGCCATTTCTTCGCAAGTTTTTACCAAGCGAGTCGTATTTTTGAAATGAAGCATAAACCAATATTCAAAACTAGGCATACTTGGGCACAAAACGACATTACCATTGTCAATATGGGCTTGTATCTGCTTTACAAACCGATTATACTTTCCCAAGTTTGTTTTGTTCCCATATATAGTGTCCCAGTCAAATAAACAGAAGATTTTAGCATCAGGATTTCCACCTAAAATCTTCTCGATATTCTTTGGAAATTCCTGTACGAAGTTAGATTCTTTTCCAAAATACTCTGGTTCAACTTTAAACTTATAATTTGATTCTTTTGAAAGGTGAAGGAAATAGTAACGCTCAGTAACTTCACCGCCACTGATGATATACGGAAGTAAAGGAGATAATTCCCTTGTTCCCTTGTCTAGGCCAGTCGAAGTTGAATAAGCAATAAAGAACTTCTTTGGCTTTACTTCTTTTGCAAGTTTCCTTTTTGCCATAGTTATTTCATTGTGGCACCAAACCTTTTGTTACGATAAGCCTCTCTAATGGATGATAGACGATTAATCCCCCTGAAATCCGTCAACTTATATAGTTCCGTAATACCAGCCTTATTCTTTTCTGTAAACCATACTGAGTCTTTTCTTATCAAGTCATCCACAAGATCTAGTAATCCATCATTATGTGTTGCAATTAAGATTTGTGATTTCGTTGGTATCTTGAGATATTCATACAAAATTTTTTCTAATAATTTTGGATGCAAAGATGTTTCAATTTCATCAATAGGTAAAAAACCATTCTTTTGCAATACAGTGTATAAAGCCGACTCTAATCCAAATACACGTATAGTACCACGAGACTCATCTTTTCCCAAGAATTGATATGTCTCTTGCCCATTTTCAGTTTCTACTGTATGTGTAAAATAAGTTCGAAGTTGCTTAATTGTTTTTTCTTTCTTTATTCGGTCTTTTTCATTCTTCGAGATTTCATCATCTTCAAGAAGCATTTTTATCGTATCGTCAGAAACCTGTTTGTTTATAACATCTGTTGATATATTTGTTATATTAAAATCGGCCTCTTTTAAAAAGTCAAGGATATGACTAACAAGTTCTCCATTCTCAGAAGTTTTTCTTTGGGCATATCTTGTTAAACTTGTAGATGGTGTAATTACCTGCATCAACTGTGTTCTCAACCAATTTTTAGCAGCATCAATATGGGGAAGGCTCACATTAACCTGATTACGGGCAACAAAAAAGGAAAGGTTCTTTAAGCACTTTTCAGTAATAGATTCTTTAGCAAAATTACTGATTTTGTCAGCATTTTCATTTTTTGTATTAAAATTAATGACAGACTGACCATTTTCCAATATTCTTTCAAACAACATGATAGGCTGAGTGCTCTTATAATAAGAAAGTTTCTCTAAATATACCTGATGTTCATCCAATTCTAGATGATAACAATATTTCGTCGTTTGAACATAAAAAACAAGTTCGAAACTTGATGGTTCTTTAGAAGATACTTGATCTAGTGTAAATGGTATTACACCAGTTTCTTCATCTAAGTCATCTGGTTTATAAGACCAAAACTGTGCCAAATAATCAAATACACTTAACAGATTTGATTTTCCTGACGCATTATATCCATACACAATTGCATAACGTAGCAATCTTGTATTGTCATTGATTTGTACAACTTGAAAGTCTTCTGCAAACTTGTCTTTTGATGCATCAAAACTTAGTGTGACTTCATCCTTAAATGAAAGGAAGTTCTTAATTTTAATTTCCTGTATCATATCGTTATTGTTATTTCTGCTGCAAATATACGATAAAACTTTGAAATAAATCATTTTATTTCTAAAAACTGCATGATTTTTGCAATTTTTTAAAATAGAAATACAATTATCCGTATTTCTTTCTTATTATTCTCTGATTCCTTTGCACTCGCTACTATCTCATTTTACAGTCGTACACATCTTCTGTATCATCGGTACAAAGCTTTTGTACTGCCAGTACAGGGTGTTTGTACTGGTAGTACAGAGGGCTTGAACTACAGCCATTCCGTTTCTTCTTCCATCCTGTCGAACTTTGTTTCATAGCCAAACTTATGGAATATGCTGCTGATATACTGCTGTTCCTCTGGCGTGATGGGCCGCAAACCGTTACGGCGCAAGTAGTAAGAGCCACGCCCAAAGTGATTGATCAGCGTATTTCTCAGCGAGGCTATATCATCAGCCTTCACATCGTGGAACGAATCTTTCATGCCGTATGCCATTGTTGACACCTTGTTAGGTTTGTAATAGCGACAAGACTTTCCACTGTAACGCACAGGATTCACTGCCGTTACCACCTCATCCTTCTGTCGTCCGCTTCGTGCTGCCAACCTATGCAGACACTCATCCGCCAACGCACACTCATCATTGAAGCACAACAGATAGTGCTCCGGCATTGTTTCGTATTGTGGTTCACTATTTTTCATAACAATCAATTTCTTGCTTCAAATTATCTCTCATTTCAAGTAATTCTTTATATACTGAATCGGAATAATCGAATGCAAGATATTCTTCATTTATATATTCTTCATGTAATCTCTCTATATATTTAAATAAACTCCAATTCCTACCATATATCATTGCACCAACAAACATTATAATAGCATATATTATAGGAGGAAAGTAAGTTCTTTTTTCCATCAGATTCCAGTCATTGCTATAAACAATATAAAGCCAAATACAGATGGGTATTACAATTATTGCCGTGAAAAATCTTTTCTTCCTAACAATTCTATTCCACGCGTGGTTTTCTGCATTCTTCTTTCTATTTTCCAAACTACCAATTTCTTTAATTATTGACTGTAGTTTATCACGTTTTCGTTGTTTCTCTGCATTGTCAAATTGTATTTTAGCCTCTTCTTTTACTTTAGCCATTATTTGATTGTGCAATTTTTCAAGTTCTATCTTTTCTTCGTCTTTTTTTGATAACTGATTAAGAGTCTCCTCTTCTTTCTCAGCAAATATCTTTTCATATTCTTTTTCTAACTTGTCTTTGGCATATGCTTTTGCATTATCATGAATGTTGCCTTTAAGAATATCACCAAACTTAATCTCAACCATTGATTCAATGATTGACTCTTGTTTTGAGAATTCTTCAGTCATCTCACTAATACCAGCCATAACAGACTGAAGTTCATCATCAGTTATTACGGAATTATCCTTTGGCAGATTCATAAAACTTATAAAGCTCTTGTAATCATCGGAACTACGAGAAACATATTTTAGAATTAATCCCATCCACTGACTTGGCAACAGAGTCAGTGGTTGATCTACCGAATGATTCTTATCCCATAGTTGCAACTTTTGATCCGATGTTACGAAATAATATTTGGTACTTGCAACATCTATATTATTCCCATTTCTTACACATTCAATCCAATACATATTCCTTGCATCCATCAAATGAGGCTCCATCCTATTTGTCCTCTTAACAGTCTGTATCTCATCCTTATATGTCGTAATGATGGATGGCTCCTCCCTATCATTAAACGGAACTTTAAAATCCTCATCAATTTCAAATTGTTTAACTAACTCCTTATATAATGTATGAATATGAGTTTTGAAATTATCAAAACCATAATTAATTCGCCCATTACGCCATTCGTGATAAAATTGGTAGAAACCATCGCCATTTGCATATCGTTTAAAAGCTCTTGGAGTTATTTGACCAAATGGAGTAGAAGAATTAAGTTGTTGCAAATGATAATCAACAGTATTAAAGAACTCCTGTCTAGTAAACTTTGAGATTACAAATTTCTGACCACTTTCTTTACATTTCTTTAAGAAAGATATGGTTCGTTTTTTACGTGTCGCTCCATTGATTCCCAATGCCCTATATAATATAGCATTGTCTAAATAAAAAATCTTGGTTCGTAATGATTTTGATAATACATCTTCTGAAGAGTTGTTTACAACTACTGCGTATTCAATACAGTAGTTCACCAACTTAAATATTACTATGTTTTTTGTATCATTATCCCATTTGACGAAGTCATTGATAATATCTATCTCGTCATCTTCAAACTGTTCTGAATTCAGTTTTGGAAGTTTTGTGACCTTTTTGGGGCTTACGAAATGTGAATATGCGGAAATATTCGTGTCGAGAATAGAATGTAAGTAACGATATATTAATTCTTTAAAGGAATCTTTCGTAAGCATTTTAGTAATTTCTTTACGAGAAGAGAAATAATTATCTATAACTTCATTTATCTCATCAATGGGCTTAGAGCATAAAGCCGAGTACCGTTTTTCCTGCAAATTGTATTTAATATCTTCAGAAGATTTGCTTAAGACTTCTACGAAGAAATCTTTATCTTTAACTATCTGTTTTATTTCATCTTCTGAAAAGAGTAAACCCATTTCATCTTCGATTTGGTTTGTTAGTTCAGCCAAGGTCAGAAGAGAATTGTTATTATTAATATACGCAGATTCAACAAACTTCCTTTTTATAGTATTTGTCGTTCTATTAGACATACTATCCGCATAAATAACAGCTGCAGTTCGAATTATTGACCTAATATCCATAACACATTTTTTATTATTGCCCCATCTTCGCCAATAGCAAAGACTGTAATTCGGTTAATTTCTCAATTTCTTTATACTTTATAAATAGTGTATCTATAACAGGTTCTATTTGTTTATGAAATAAAGCCAATGTATTTGTAGGTGGATATAAGAGTGGCATATTGTGTAATGTCTCTAAACTTAAATTTGCCTGAACAGCCTGTTGAATATTTCGTTTACAATAATCTTCATGTATTCCACTTAATAACATTGTAAACAAAACTTGGGGATGTATTTTCTGTTTATTAACTCTAATAATTGCAACTGCCTGATTTGTATTTGCTGGTAAGTAATCTTTTGTTACCATACAGAATTTGCCAAGAGTGCCTGCAATAGTAAATAACACATCATTCTCGCACAATATGGACCTTTTCAAAATTACAGTATGAGTATATTCGTCAATATACGCAAATCTGTCCTTTGCCAGACTATGATTAGGCATAAATGATTCTGCTTTTATAAATGAAATCATTCCTTTAGCTTGATAATTACTAGGAGTTGTTCCTTTTGTAATTAATTCACAAAAATCGCCCAAATTGCTAAACCTCCATCCTTTGGGTAGGTTTTCCTTGTCGATGTTGTCAACGAACATTTTGCGGTAGAGGGCTTGGGCTGTGGCTTCGAGGTGCTGAATCATTTGCTCGTTGAGGTGAATTCTCCGCTTTATCAATCTGTCTGCCTCTACAATCTCTTGTTGTTTATCTATTGACGGAAGATATATTTCATAGCCTGAGATGTTCGCAAATCGGCAATATTCTCTCGCAGAACCAAGGCCGATATAGTCACAATAACGTGCAAATTCCTCACGCTTAATATGAAGATTCAAATATTCAGGTAATACAATCGATTCATCTTTTACATAAAACACTTCATATAAAGAAGAGCACAAGGCTTTATCAAATTCCAAGTTTAAAGCGATTGAGTTTAGCTCCATTCTTGCAGGATTAAAGACGAAGTCATTCCTGTAGAAGACATTGTATATACTTGTATCTGCTTCTTGCTGTTTAGGCTTGATAAATCCTTCTTTCGACACGCCCCTAATTGGCACATCGAAATTCTTGTTCTTTTCTCTACGTTGAACAATCAAGTCTCCTAATTTATATTTTGTTAATTGCATATATAGTCGCCTTAAGGTTTGTTTGCTGTCATTCTTCTATCCTCAATTAATTTGCAATCTCGTTTTATACTTCAATCATAGCAGAAGGGTTAAACCCGTTCGTCAGATGTTCACTATGTGAGATGTAGCCCAGTTGATTGGATACAATGAGTGTGTCGCTTATTTGCGCTTTGATGTTGCGATGTGAATGTCCATATATCCAATAGTTAATATGACTATCTGCAATATAATTGCCCAATTCTACTGTGAAAGCACCGTTAATAGTGCTATTTAAAAATTCTGCAGCAGTGCATAATTGCGTGGGAACATGATGCGTAAGAACGATTATCTTTTTTGCATCACTTTCTGAAACAGCCTGTTTGATGAAAGAGAGACAACGCTCATGTTCATGGTTGAAATCATCTGCTGTCAGTCGATGTTCACCATACATGATACGATAGAAGTCGCTTACACTTTGCTCTGTTTGCAATGCATTATATGGCTCTATCTTCGACCATAATGTAGAAACGATTATGTCCATGTAGTCCAGATGCACAATACTGTTGTAGTATGCATGAACATTATGGCGAATCTGTTTGCAGAAACCATTTGGTATAGAAGACAAGTCATAATATCCGTAAAAATCGTGGTTACCTAAACACGCTATAACCTGGCTGTAATGCTGGCTCGCCCAATCCCAGAATATGTATTCAGAATAAGTGTCGCATTCCGAGTTTGGCAAATCAAGATATGCAGTATCGCCAGCAACAAGCAAAATATCACCCGTTACCTCCAATGGATGTTTTTCAATCCACTGACGATTCTTAGGAAACTCCAAATGGAGGTCACTAACATACTGGATCCGTATGCCATGTGGTATGCTTTTATTATCTGGTTGCATCATCTGTTTTCTTCATTATCATACTCATTGCAACTTCTCTTTTCCTTTCCAATTCTTTCCAGTTCTTTAAACATTGGAAAGAATTACAATGTATAGCCTAACTTTTCAAAGAGGGCTATTAATTCCTGTTTGCTTGCTTCTTCCTGTTGCAACAGGTCGTGCATTTCCGTTTGCAGTTGGCGCATCTTGGTGTCGAAGTCTATCTGCTCATCACGATTGCGGAACTCAATGTATTTGCTTGGTACCAAGCTCCAGCCTTTCTGCTTTATTTCATCAAGAGTGGCAGAATAGCAATACTCGGGCTCATTATGATAAGTCTCTTCATAACCTACGTGCTGCCAGTTGTGGAAGTTCTCGGCTATCTGCTGTATCTGTTCCTGTGAGAACTGGATGTATTTCTTTTCAAAAGGCTCTCCCCATTGGCGCAAGTCGATAAAGAGGACTTCATTCTCACGGTTGCGGTATTTGATGAGTTTGCCGTTTTGCTCAACATTGCGGGCTTTCTTATTGTTATTTAGAATCCAGAGCGTCACGCTGATGTCTGTGGAGTAGAACATATTGCGAGGCAGAATGACAATCGCCTCCACTACCTTATTTAATAATAGTTGCTTGCGGATGGCCAACTCCGTACCATCGCCACTCAGAGCGCCATTCGCCAAAAGGAAGCCTGCCGTGCCGTTGGCAGAAAGTTTTGAGACGATATTCAGAATCCAACCATAATTGGCATTACTCGTTGGTGGCACGTCATAGCCTACCCAACGAGGATCATCCTTCAGTTCATTCTCTGCCCGCCACGCTTTTTGGTTGAAAGGTGGATTAGCCATAATGAAGTCAGCCTTCAAATCTTTATGCTGGTCGTTGTGGAATGTATCGGCTGCCATTTCACCTAAATTACAGGCAATGCCACGAATGGCCAGATTCATCTTTGCCAGTTTATAAGTGGTATTGGTGTACTCCTGTCCGTAAACAGAGATATCGCGCTTATTACCATGATGCGCCTCGATGAACTTCATACTTTGCACGAACATACCACCAGAGCCACAACAAGGATCATAAATCTTACCACGATAAGGCTCAATCATCTCGGCTATGAGATTGACAATGGTCTTAGGGGTATAGTACTCTCCTTTACCCTTACCTTCAGCAATCGCAAACTTTCCAAGAAAATATTCATAGACACGACCTATGAGGTCATTCTCTGGGTCTTTCAGCGTATCAATCTTGTTGATCTCATCAAGCAGGGCAGCCAGTTTAGTACGGTCTAAAGAAAGGCCCGCATAATAATTGCTGGGGAGGGCACCCTTCAAAGTAGGGTTACTCTGCTCTACCTTTGCCAAAGCCTTGTCTATCTTTATGGCAATATCGTTCTGCTTGGAGTTCTCTATCAGAAAGTCCCAACGGCTTTCAGGTTCCAGATAAAAGACATTCTTTGCGTTATAAAATACGGGATTGTCTGCAAAAGCCTCCTTGCCTTCAGCCACCAATTCATTACGTCGCTCCGTAAAACGGTCGTTGGCATACTTCAGGAAAATCAGACTCAGCACCACGTGCTTATACTCTGACGGCTCCACAGAGCCACGCAGTTTATTCGCCGACTCCCACAGCGCCTCTTCTATTGCTTTTTCTTTTATTATCTTCTTTGCCATATTTCAAATTAGTTCTCCCTTCAGCCTAAAAGCCTCTGGATCTATTGTCATTTGGTAAATTTTTATTTCCGGGTTGCGCTCTTTGGCAACCTTGATGATTTTCTCTTTTTCTTCTTTTTCGATATTGATGCCCAAATACAATGAATCGAAACATTCTCCGCCAATCTTCGGATAGGCACGGACTTCCTTCCAGTC
>Ga0265300_10004274_pt1 | contig 11431 bp, 11 predicted proteins | sample AusTroGonzalo_MG_FD_193482 | JGI IMG/M metagenome (GOLD analysis project Ga0265300, IMG submission 193482) | Bovine rumen microbial communities from tropical cattle in Woodstock, Queensland, Australia - Gonzalo_03 | ecosystem: Host-associated > Mammals > Digestive system > Stomach > Rumen ... | reverse complement strand
TGTCAGGGCAATGTCGCCCTCTGGTGAACCCATGCGTTCATAAATTTGCCAAGCGGCCAGGGCAATCTGCATTGCTTGGGGATCCGCTAATCCAACATCTTCCATTGCAAAGCGGGTTAATCTGCGTAGTATATATCGCGGATCTTGGCCTGACGTCATCATGCGCGCAACCCAATATAATGCGGCATCTGTATCGGATGAACGCAAAGATTTATGAACCGCAGAAATTAAATTATAATGTTCGTCCCCAGATTTGTCGGACATAGGTGCGCGTTTTTGAATTGCCGAATCTAATTCATCAGGTGTCATATTTTTTTTGAATTTTGCACCAGATATAAATTCAACCGTGTTTAACAAAAATCTGGCGTCGCCATCTGACATTTGTGCCAAATGAATTTTTGCATCATTATCAAGAGGTAATTTTTTACTTAAAAATTTTTCTGCACGTTCAATCAATGTCAACAAATCTTCCGTAGACAGCGGTTTCAATACACCAATATGACATCTGGATAACAAAGCGTTATTCAAATTAAAACTGGGGTTTTCAGTTGTTGCGCCAATAAATGTTACGGTGCCATCCTCTAAATAGGGCAACAGAGTATCCTGTTGTGTTTTATTAAAACGATGAATTTCATCAATAAATAACAAAGTGCCACGTCCCAAATCACGATTCATGCGCGCGGCATCCATAGATTTTTTTATATCGGCAGTTCCTGAAAATACTGCGGACATTGGCACAAAATCCATATCTACTGATTTTGCCAAAGCACGTGCGATTGTTGTTTTTCCGCATCCCGGCGGTCCCCACAAAATCAAATTTGATAAATTGCCATTTTCTATCATGCGGTGAATAATGCCGTTTTCCCCCAATAAATTGGTTTGCCCAACGATTTCATCGATGGTTTGAGGTCGCATTAAATCTGCCAGTGGACGTGTCATTTTTACTTTTATTTTATTTGATATTTATTTGTGATATAATTATTGTATTAAATAATCAAAGGATTATCAATTGGTAAATAAAGATTCTGAATTTACGTTGGCGGTGGCAACTTTGGCGGCTGCAGCCATAGGTGCAAACCCAAAATTATCTATGAAAGATGCCGTAAAACAGGCAACTGAGATATTGCGTGGCATTTCTTTGACCCCTGAACAAATCGCAGATTCTGTGACTGATGATGCAATTCAATGTTTTGAAGACGGCACATGGCACGTCATGTTAAAGCGGTATATCAAAAGAAAGTTTAATTTAACACCGCAACAATATTGTGAAAAATGGGGTTTGCCTTTGGATTATCCTTTCGTTGCATCAAAATATGCAAACAAACGTTCCAAGATTGCAAAAAAACATGGGTTCGGTAAAAAATAGGGTGCGTATTATGAAAGTATATGTAAATATCGAAAATAAAAATTGGAAAAAATATAAAATAGATTTTGAAAAAATCGCCAATGCGGCGGTTTCTGCCGAACACAAAGATGCAGAGGTTTCAATTACATTGGTTGATGATAAAACAATTCGTAAATTAAACAGGGAATATCGCGGTTTTGATAAACCTACAAATGTGTTATCTTTTGAATTGGGTGATGATGTTTTATTGGGTGATATTTTTATATCATTAGATACTGTGAAAAAAGAAGCGGATGCAGAAAACGTATCTGTCGCGGAACATACTGCGCATATGATTGTTCATGGAATTTTACATTTGCAGGGTTATGATCATTTAACAGATCAAGAAGCCAAGATTATGGAATCTAAAGAAATCAAAATATTAAAAAAATTGGGATATAAAAATCCTTATGCAGATGAAGATATTGTTTGCAGTGATGAATCTTGTTGCCCCGGTAAATTTATAACAAAATTAAAAAATATAAAAATACGTGAAAATGGATTTTGGCAATATGTGTTATATGCTGTATTCGGCGGAATTGCTTCCTTTGGTTTCGCACCATTTTATTTATGGATGTTGTTTACGTTAGGTGTGGGCGGTGCATATTATTTAACAATTAAACAAACAAAGCATGTCAGTTTTATGAAATCTTGGTTGATAACATTTCCTTTCGGTGCGTTTTATGGGATGTTTATGTTTTGGTGGGTTTTGAATTCTATTTATGTTGTTCCGGAACTGGCGCGTCAATTTGCAATTTGGACAATACCAGGATTATTGGGAATCGGTTTGATTTGCGGAATTATTTTGTCTCTGCCTTTTGCGGTTATTAGATATGTAAAGCGCAAACCGGCACCCAGGGCTATTTTGTTTGCTGCTACTTGGATGTTTGTTTTATGGTTGCGGGAATGGATTTTTACAGGTTTCCCATGGAATCCAGTATCAAATATAACTATGCATTTTCCAATGGTCGCTAATTCTATGGCGCTGTGGGGTGCATTGGGATTGACTTTTGTTATTATTGGTTTGATTGCTTCTTTGGTTGAAATTTTGAAAAAATGCAAATCTTGTTGGGTTATATTTTTAATGTTTGTTTCTCTGTTTGTTGTTGGATGTGTTTACGGACATCACAATATGAAAAAAATTGATAATGTAAATATGGATAATTTGCCTTTGATTAGAATTGTGCAACCCGCTGAATCTGCCGTGTATAAAATGCCAAAGTCAAGGGCAGAGGCACAACAACAGGCCGACCAAAAGGTTCGCGATTTATTTGTTTGGGCAACCAAAGACACAACAAACAAACCTGATATTATTGTTTATCCAGAAACAACTTATCCATATGTGGTTGTAGATGATAAATTCCCATTGTCACACATATTAAATACAAATGTGGTTATGGGTGTGAATCATTATGCAGATGGCAAAATGTATAACTCTATGGTTGTGGCAAACAAATCTGGTGTGATTGATAATTTATACAGCAAATCTCATTTGGTACCGTTCGGAGAATATCGCCCATTTGGTGATATAATTCCAACCCCCGGACAATTGGAAGCAGGTAATGGTCCAGAATTGATAGTTATAAATACTCAACACGGTGATTTCGTTTTTGCACCTGCGATTTGTTATGAAATTATATTTTCAGATTCTTTGATTCCAAATCGTATTACACCAAATGCAATTATCAATATTACAAATGATACTTGGTTTGGTTTAACACCAGGGGTATTTCAGCATCTGGATATGGTGAAACGTTATGCGATTGAATCTGGTGTTCCTGTTATCCGTGCGAATTATTCGGGAATCAGCGCTTTTGTCGCCAGTGATGGAAATGTTGAATCATGGATGCCGGTTGGGCAAAATGGTTCTTTGGATGGGTTTGTATGGGGTGCGCATGAAACGCTGTACAGAAGATTAGGGCGAAATTTATGGATGATGATTATTTTAGCTTTTTCAATAATTGCTTCAATATCCATATCCGTATTTCAGAAGAAAGATTAGTATCAGGGGATCTGTTGTCATCGATTGATTTTATAAGGGACGCAATCGAAACATTTTGTTCCTTTGCGATATCTTGCAGACAATCAAAAAATTCCTGTTCCAGTGAAATACTGGTTTGATGTCCCGACAAAGATACAGATATTTTATGCATGAATTAAATTTTCCCAACGACCAAACAATCTATCATTGCGCGATATGGATCATCATATTTGCGCATCACGGACAAAGTTAAATTATCCAACATAACGCAATTACCCAATGCATCAACTGCAAACCAAAATAAATCATTACGGCCAAATACGGTTTTGCCGAATAAGTTTTTATTTCCAGATACATCTTTGTTTATATCCAATATAGATGGAACTGGATATTTTATATCACGTTCAATTTGTTTTGGTCCAAAAATATATGCAGATCCCAATATAATTCCAGAACAAGAATTATATAAATCAACCAAAAACGTAGGCAACATTGCAGCGCGTATGCCCTGTAAATTTGCCGACGCCAAAGTAATTTCGTTCTGCGTTGCAGGTGGTGTAAAGGTTGCACCACGTGATTTCATAAAAGATAAAAATTCTTGTTTCGTCATGTTATTCGTTTCCTCTGCCACCAGCAAAATTCATAGCGGCCACACTTAATCTGTCGGATGTAGCGTTACCGCCATCACCGCCACCAGCCAAATGAGTTGTTACATAAATCTTTTTTTCTGGGTTTGGTAAAAACAGTTTTGTTGCATCACTTTGTTCTATTATAAATCTGTCCAGGTTTTGACTGTGTGGAAAAGTCAAACACATAAACATATTATCAACGCTTAATTCGCCACCCAAGGTTAAAGGAATCCTGAATCTGATAGATGTGTTTTCTGGCATTTGTTTACCCATAATTAAATTCATAAATTCATCTTGGGATAAATTCATAAAAGCGATTTCTTCAAAAGAATCTGTTAATGATGACATAAATTCATGACGCAACATGGAATAGGTTTTAAACCAATCTTTGTCCACACAAGAACGTTTGGGTGTGTATTCCATAACAGGCATATCATCCATACCAAGAGAACTTAATCTCGCCATTGCAGAATCTTGGTTGAATTGCATTTGTGTTATCCCTTTGTTACGTTACATTACTGCATAAGATGCGGTGCCATAGATATTATATTATCAATATAATCTGAATATGCATCAAAATTTTCTTTTTCATCTTCGTCTATGTTATCAGCCGGGTTATTAGAGATAAATTCAGATATTTCTTCAATTGAATGGAATACCATTATGTCATCGCCGGGGGTATAGACGTTCTTGGTATCCAATATGAATGCAAATATATTGATTGGAATATCTTCCAGTGTTTCTTCAAACAAAGCCCTTAATTTGCCGATTGAGGCTTTCAGGTTATTCATATCACAATCAACCGCACCCATCCACAAAACTTCGTGATTACCAATCGCAAATAAATTCGTTTTTAATCCTGAGATCGTCAAATTAGGTTTAACCACATAACTGTTTTGTTCAAATATATTGCGTAATTCTTGGTCGTATATAGTTGTATTTTGTTGTGGTCCAGAATTAGTTGGTGCAGGGTTTTGTTGTTTCATATAATTATTTTGCGCCAAAGTTTCCATGTTTCTTGGCAGATTCAATTTTGGCGGGCGATTTAATAAAACCGCAGTAGGAATATCAGATACCTGGGGTTCAGGTTCGGTGTGTGTGTTTTGTACCGGTTGGGTTTGTTGGACTGTTTGTTGTGGCGCAGGCTGTTTTTGTTCCATCACAGGTTGTTGATGAATTTGAGGTGTTGGTTGTTGTGGAATTACTGGTTTGGGCAATTTTCTGAAACGTGGGCGGAATATTAAATACAACCCGAATATCAATATAAATACGCCAACACCCAAAGATATATAGAAAGTTTTATCAATCGGTGTGTGGGCGGCCTGAAGCGAAGCCAATTCTTGCCAGTGTTTTGCAGACAGCAAATTAAATCCAAATTTTGTGTTCAACCAGAAGGTCATTCCCAACACAACAGATATGATCAACAATATAGATAATAAAACGTGTTCAAAAAATTTTCTCATTTCGGTTTAATTGTATCATATTTTATGATAAACTGGAATAAAATGATTGAACCAAATGAGATTTTTTTTGAAAACGATCAAAGAATTGCCCTGTGGTGTAATGATGTCCAGGACACAACTGATTTAGCAGGCATCGCAAATTTGATTTTGGAAAAGAAAATACCTTTGGTTTCTGTGCCACCTGAAACGGTTTCTTTTTTGTGGGCGTGCCTTGAAAAGACAGATGTAAAAATATTGACGCGGTATAATTTTTCAACATTTGGCCAATCTTTTGAAAATGCTTTTTCCGAAATATCCAAGAATATATCAGATGTTCAAAAGCAGGGCGCACACGGGGTTCAAATATTTTTGGACATGAATAATTTTGAAAAATTTATAAATACTATGTCTGTGATAAGGGACGGATTGTTCTTTTGGCATGAATTAAGCATAATTATGGATATAGATAAAATAGAAATATCTGATTGGGATTTGATATTTAAAAAATTGCGCGAAATCAGGGCCACCGCCTTTGGTATTTATTCCAGTGAAGATAATTCAGGTAAAAATTCTAAATTCATAGGCCGAATTTTCACTATGTTGAAAAATTGGGATTTTATCGGCGATTTGCATTTAATTTTGAAAAATGATTTTTATCACATAGACCAGGTTATAAGATTGGTGGATGCAGAAAAGCCAGAATTGGTCGACAAAATACACGTTTTTATAGAATCTTAAATATTGCCTAAAATCAAATATTTAGGTTCGGTTGTGCCGGCCTTGTTTTTTATTTGATATCTGGTTTTTATGATATCCAAAGATGTGGATGTTATTTGTAAATTTGTTTGTTTTAATTGTTCGACAATCCAATCATAATATTCCCAATGATCTGTCCCAATTATGATTTTGCCATCCCTGTCTAATTTAGATGACAGTAAATTCAAAAAGTCATGATTCAACAAACGTCTTTTTTCATGTTTTGCCTTTGGCCAAGGGTCAGGGTGTAATACCCAGATTTGTGCAAATTTTACATTTTGAAAATCATCGTTTTTTAATAATAAACGCACATCATCTGGGAAAATACGGATGTTTTTATATTCGTCCATCAAGGTATTATCCGATTCGGTTGTAATGGCGGATAATAATGCAGCGACCCCGTTTGCAAAGGGTTCAGCCCCGATTGCTATGGAATTTGAATTGTTTATTGCCAATTCCCGCAGGTGTTCGCCGTTACCAAATCCAATCTCTAAAATCATTGGATTTTTGCCGTATTCGTCAGCTTTTGGTGCTAATTTTGGTAATAAATTATCCATCAGCCACGTTTTACGCATGGATAATTTTTTCCCGTGTCTGCGACCAAAGGTTCGCAATTCATTTTGTTCAAAATGTTTTAATTCTTGTTTTTCCATATAATTAGTATAAAATCAGTTTATTATAAAAACAAGGGTGAAATAAAAATGCGTAATGGATTATCAAAAGATTTAATAGCACGTGTATTGGGCGGGGCGCCAAAATATACTTTGGATGAATTGGAAAGTAAATTTCCACCACGCCAATTACCAGAGGGGACATTGGTAACCAGATTTGCCCCCAGTCCAACGGGCTATATGCATTTGGGAAATTTATACAGTGCATTGATTGATTATAAATTGGCAAATCAATCAAATGGTGTGTTTTTGTTACGCATAGAAGATACAGATACAAAACGCGAAATCAAAGAAGCGGTCGATATCGTTATAAATTCTTTGGCAAAGTTTGGGATAAAAAATGATAATGATTTGTCCGATTATGGTCCGTACTATCAATCACAAAGAAAAGATATTTACCATTCTGTTGTTGCGTATTTATTGGAACGCGGTTTGGCATATCCTTGCTTTTTAAGTCAAGAAGAAATGGATTCTATTCGTGAAAAGCAAAGTGCTGCGGGTATGGCGACAGGGATTTATGGTGAATTTGCACGCGACAGAGATATAAGCGAAGAAGATATTATCAAACATTTGGATAATGGTGAAACCCCAACGATTCGTCTGTATTCTATGGGTAATCCTGAAAACAGAATTTATTTCAAAGATTTTGTTCGTGGGTCTATATCTGTGCCTGAAAATAATGAAGACATAGTTTTAATTAAATCTACGGACAGATTGCCGACATACCATTTTGCGCATTTGGTTGATGATCATTTTATGCGCATCACCCACGTAGTTCGTGGCGAAGAATATTTTGGAACTGTTGCATTACATATTCAAATGTTTCGTATGATGGGATGGCAATTACCAAATTATATTCATACTGCGACATTGGATAAAATTGATGAAGAAACCGGCAAACAAAGAAAGATGTCAAAACGTAAAGACCCTGAAAACAATGTTGCGTTTTTCTTGGAACAGGGGTGGCCAACGGGTGCTGTGATTGAATATTTGGGTAATATTTTGGCACCGGGATATGAAGAAGCTAAATTAAAAGGCCAGGTTAAATCTTTCTGGGATTATGAATTACGTCCAAAGAAAATACCTGCATCTGGATCTTTGTTTGATATGAAAAAATTGGAATGGTGGTCCAAAGAATATATTGCTACATTGCCTGTGGATGTTTTGGTTAAAAATGTTGTCGATTGGGCAAACGAATATGGTGATGACAATAATAAAAAGCAAATCAGTGATGTTGATTATTTAACATCTGTGTTGTCTATTGAACGCGACAATCCAAAACGTATTCGTAAAGATTTTATTACATGGCAACAGACCTTAGCAGAGGTTGCTTATTTTTGGGATTTCTTATTCGTTCCAAACAAAGAATACGAATATAACAAAGATGTATTGAAAGAATTTGCTAACACATTTAATGGGGCAGATGACAAGGATACATGGTGGAATAAAATCGTTGAAATTGCGAATAAATTTGGGGTTAAACCTGGGGATGTTGCAATGAATTTGCGTGTTGCGATGACAGGCCGCACAAATACACCTGATTTGTATTCACTGATGCATGTGTTGGGTGGCGAACGTGTTCTGGACAGAATCAATATGGTTTTATAATTTATTATCAAAGGAAGGAAAAAATGAAAAAAACAAAAACCGCAGTTAAACAACAACTGCGTGAATTGAAACATGATAAACACGCATGGAATTTATTGCGCGTATTGCAGGCCACAGGTTTATTTCGTTGGGAACGTCAGGCAACTAAATCAGAAGAAGTTTTAAATATTTTAACACATGGAATTGGCATAGGTTTGGCGATAGCGGCTTTGTGTTTGTTGGTAACCTTTGCGGTGTTATATCATAACCCTTGGGCGATTGTGTCGTGTTCCATATTTGGGTTAACAATGTTCACACTTTATTTCGGTTCAACTATGTGCCATGCAACCATTGGCGATAAAAGCGAATGCTTTTTTGAAGTGTGGGATTCAATCGCAATTTATGCTTTGATAGCAGGAACCTATACGCCGTTTTTATTAGTTAATTTGACCCATGGTGGATATTGCGGATTGGGGTGGACTATGTTTGGTATATTGTGGTCGATAGTTATTTTTGGCGCAATTATGAAAATACATAACCCACGCAAACAGCCAAAATGGATGGTTGTGTTATATTTAATTATGGGTTGGGCATTGTTATTTATTTTGCCGGCCATGATTAAAACTATATCTGCACGCGGAATGTGGTTTGTTTTGGCGGGCGGATTATCTTATTCAATTGGGGTTATATTTTACCTGTGGCGTCGTATGAAGTTTGCACATGCATTGTGGCATTTGTTTGTTATCGGGGGCAGTGTGTGTTTCTTCTTTGCGGTGCTGTTCGGGTCTATAATAGATTTTGTGAAATAAAAAATGATATAAAAAATACCGCCATATTGGCGGTGTTTTTTTATTCTTTATCAAAAGGATTTTCAGATTTGCTGTATTCAATAATTATTGGCAAATGTTCCCAATGCAAAGCGGTTGCAATTCCACGACGTAAATAGCGTGTATATGATTCAGGAATATCAGATGCACCACCAACATTTATTGAAATTTTCATAGGGCGACGTCCTGTTTGGTGTGCAAATTTTATCTTCATAGGGCGTTTCAAACGCGACATAGGTGGTTGGCGATCTGCAACCAATTTTTCAACAATTCTGTTTAATAAACTGGTTGGGGTTTCGGCGTCAGATATATCCCATTGTTCATAAATTCGTTTGAATAAATTTTGAATACCTGTGCCTGTTTGGGCCGATATAGCCAATATCAAAGGTTTAATAATTTGGTGGAAAGAATTAGTAAATTGATGTTTCAATTTTAATAATTTTTCATCCCTTTCAATCGGGTCAACCAAATCCCATTTATTTAACGCGACACATAAAATTTTACCAGCATCATAAACGCGGGCAGCGATAGATAATGCCTGGTTTTCTATATTTTTAGTTGCATCGACAATCAAAATTACGATATCTGCTTTGTCGATAGCATCCAATGATTTTAATGCAGACAGTGTTTCAACATCATCTGTAACACCGGCTTTACGGCGTAAACCCGCCGTATCCATGATTACGATATCACGACCATAAAAATGCGTTGGTATTTTGACGGTATCACGTGTGATGCCCGGTTCGTCCTTTACAATTTGACGGTTTTCGCCCAAAACACGATTTACGAAAGTTGATTTACCAACATTTGGTTGTCCCAAAACCGCGATTTTAACTTTTTTATCTGGCGCTCTTTCAGTTGTTTCAATTGGTGCAATTTTATCTATAAATTCATATATTTCATCAAAACCACGTTTGTGTTCTGCCGATATCAAAACAGGTTCGCCAAAACCCAATTTATAAAAATCATTTATATCCGCCAGACGTTTATTTGATTCAGATTTGTTAATCAACAGTAAAGCAGGGGCCTTGGTTTTTTTATGAACCAATTTCGCCCATTCTAAATCCATAGGATTCAAACCAACACGACCATCTACAACGAACAAAACCGCATCCGCGTTTACAATCGCTTTGATTGCCATATCTGTTGAATCATGTGCAATCCCAGATTTAGCATTTTCCAATCCTGCGGTATCAAATACAGTCCATGGACGATTCGGCATAACGCCAGATATTGTATCACGTGTAACCCCGGGGCGATCGTGAACAAGAGCGTCCCTGGAATTTGTAAGCCCATTAAAAAGTGTTGATTTGCCTGTATTAGGGCGACCAACGATAACTATGTTTTTCATGTCTTTTTCCATTGATTTTTTATAATTATAAAGCAAAAATATAAATAATCAAACAGCGGAGGTATAAAAAATGAGAAATAAAAAAAGAAGTTGGTTGTCCAGATTATTAGATATATTTTTTAGACCGAAGTATTTCTTCAGCAAATTGGTTGTTGATGGAAAAATGGAAGACGCCATGTTGCGCGCATTTATATGGGGGCTGATTGGTGGCATCATTGTTTTGATTTTACATTTAATTCGTGGAAATGCTTTTACTGTATTTTCTTTGTTCAAAACATTTGTTGTTTTCCCAGTGATGGCGGTTGTTATGTTGTTCGTCTGTGCGGGGTTAATGATGTTGGTTTCTGAAATTACTTCGGGGGACAGGGATTGGGAAATTGCGGTCAAAGGAATCGCATCTATATTCTTTGTTTATCCGTTGGCTTTGGTTTTAAATGCATTGGCTTTTGATTGCAGATCTATTTGGTTAATCAGTATGCTGACCGATTTATATATGCTGTTTTTGCTGTATAATATCGCAGTATATTGTTTACATGGTAAAAAAATCAGTGTGATTTTCGTGCTGATGGTTGGTGCTATGTTGTTGGCTGGAATATATTTGTCTGATTACAGAACGTTGTGGTTCTTGGTCAAAAATATACCGGCAACATTAACTTGTTTCTTTTAATAAAAAACCGCCATATTGGCGGTTTTTTAAAATCCACTTCGCAGTCCCACAGCAAAAAATGGGGTTGTGTCTGCAAGACCCGCAGACATAAATAAACTGGTTTCTTCGGTGTATTTATATCTGAATGAACCCAACA
>Ga0265300_10004268_pt1 | contig 11437 bp, 22 predicted proteins | sample AusTroGonzalo_MG_FD_193482 | JGI IMG/M metagenome (GOLD analysis project Ga0265300, IMG submission 193482) | Bovine rumen microbial communities from tropical cattle in Woodstock, Queensland, Australia - Gonzalo_03 | ecosystem: Host-associated > Mammals > Digestive system > Stomach > Rumen ... | reverse complement strand
TCGGCTTGTTAGAAACCTATCTTCCGTACTTGGCGGCGGGAAATACTATTGTAATGGATAGCGGCGCGCTTGTCGGAAGTATTGCGCCGGACATGAACACGGCACTAGGAACAATCGCAATAAGGGGCGCTAAAAGATGAACGCTTTAACCTATGGCATTTCGATTTATGTCGAAGATAGCGGCAAGACATACCATACTTTGAACGATTGGAACTTGGCGCTTGGCAATAATAACTATATCGGCGATCCGGAAATGGAAACGACGTATATTCAAGTACCAGGGCGCAACGGCCTTATCGACGCGTCGGAAGTTATATCGGGGCGCCGGATCTATACAAAACGGGCGCTTTCGTTTGAACTTGGCGGGGTAAATCCGCGGCTTAATTGGGACGGAATCATATCCGGATTACGGAATAACGTCAACGGTCGCGTCTGCCGTCTGACAATAGACAACGACACTTCGTATTATTGGCGTGGGCGTGTCTACATCAACGGTTTTGACAGATTTCGCGATCTGGGAACGTTAAAGCTGGACGTCCCTGTCGCGGATCCGTACAAGTACGACGTGTTATCGTCCGCGGATCCTTGGCTTTGGGATCCGTTCAACTTTGAAACGGGCGTTATTATCCAACAGGACGCGAAGGTTATTTCGGGATCCGGTTCGATAAGTATTCCACACGGTCATATGCCGACGTGTCCGCAGTTTGTCGTTTCAAGTCTGATTTCGGCACCGTTTACAGTTATGAGCGAAGCGAAGTCTTATGAATTGACGACAGGAACGAACGTTATTCCGGCAATTCTTGTTGGTGGCGATCAAGACGTCACGCTGGACTTTACAGGATCGGCGACGGTGCAAGTCGTTTACAGGGGCGGTAGTTTGTAATGTATCAAGTTAACCTTGGATCATCAATTTTATACTATCCCGCGAACATGGATTATGCGATCTATGACGCGCAGTTGGAAGAAGAAGTTGGCGCGGCGGGGGAATTCTCATTCAAGGTTCCGCCGACGAATCCGCTTTATGGGAACTTATCCCAGGGCGCGCTTGTTACGATCCTAAAGGACGGGAAGGAATATTGGCGCGGGGAAATCAAGGAACTTTCCTATGATTTCGCGAAGGTAGCAGACGTCTATTGTATTGAAGACTTGGCCTTCTTGGCGGACGAATTCCTGGCACCAGCGCAGATCTTAAACGAATCATACGCGCAACGGTTCCAGGCGGCGCTTACTGCTTACAATGCTAACAGATCGCCGGACAGACAATTCGCGATCGGCTACATTTCGAACGTTCAGAATTCGGACCTGTGTTCGTGGGTTACAGAATACGATATGTCGATCTTGGACGATTTGCGGGAATGTATCGCGGGCGATTCGGGATTTTTAAGGGTTCGTCGCGTGACAAGTGGCGGAACCGTGACAAGGTATGTCGACATAGTGCCGCTTGCTACATTCGGACAACAGGCGTCACAAACGATCGAATACGGGTACAATTTATTGGACTATGTCAAGGAATCAGATCTTGAGAACTTGACGAACGTTTTAACGCCTTACGGCGCGGAATTAGACACGGAAGTCTACGAAGGATATTCAGCACGCTTGGCCGGAACTGCAATTCAAAACGACGATTCAATCGCGGTATATGGCAGACACGCGAAAGCGGTTGTCTTTGACAAGGTCGACAACTTGAATGACCTGAACACGCTGGCTTCTGCCTATTTGACAAGATATAGTCAACCGGAATTGACAATGGAAGTCGACGCCGTGGATCTGTCGGGAATCGAAAACGTTTCGGCGCTGAACCTGGGCGATTCGATCCATATTGTCGCGGCGCCTTTTGCCGTGGATCAATGGCTTTATCTGACCAAAATCAAGCGGGATCTTCAGAACATAGACAAAAACAAGATCACGCTTTCCGGTCGTGTCGTGACGGGGCGGACGTTAACGTCCCAGACGCAGAACGCGGCCGACGCAGTGAAGAAGATTCCGACAAAATCGTCGATACTTGAAGCGGCGAAGAAGAACGCGATCGAACTTCTGAACGGAACGAACGGTGGGAACATCTATTTTGTTTTCAACGAAGACGGCCAGATCATAGAACAAGGTTTTTCGAACAATCCGGATCTGAACCAGGCGACGGCAATTTCTCGTTGGAACATAAACGGAAAAGCAATTCTTACGCGTGACAATCCGAACGAAGATTGGACGGTAAAGGTCGCGGAAACAATCGACGGCGGAATCGTTGCGGACTTCATAACGTCCGGTCATATGTCTTGTGATAGGCTGAACGGCGGCACAATAGACGGCCAGACGATAAAAGGCGGATCGCTGACTTCTGAACACGAAGACGGAACGTCGGTTTTGATCTCTGGCGGACTTTTATCTATCGAAGATAGCGCAAGCAAGTCGCTTCTTGTTTCTGACCATGAAACGCCGACAACGTTCTTGTCGCTTGGATCTCATTATCTGGCGGCGAATCGCGGTTCTACATTGGCACAAGTCGACACATTTGCGGCGATTCAATATTTGCAACAACACATATAGAAAGGGGTTAAAACATGGCAGATATTTCGCAATATTTACAGGATATTTTAGACGCAGTATATGGCGAACAAGTCCGCGGATCCATTCACGACGCGATTTCAATCATCAACGACGTTTCGGAAGTCGTTCTGACATTGGGAACGGCGGTCGATTCCGCGTCGTCTTCTTCGACGGGTTTCTTCACGAATTCGCTTTATCTGAACACTAATTCCTATGTTTTATGGAAATGTGTCGGGACGGATTCCTGGGCGTCGCAAGGCGTACTTAAGGGCGCGCCAGGCGTTGACGGTAATAAATGGTATCGCGGAACGGGTATCAGTGGCAAAGCGGCTAATCCGACGGTTTATTCGGGATCAGGTATCGCACTTGCGAATCCGAACGATTTTTACCTTAATCCGGTAGAAGGCGCGGTCTACTATTGCGTAACAGGCGGAAACGCGTCAACGGCTACCTGGTCGTATGACTTCACAATGACGGGTGGCGGCGGATCTTCATATACTGCCGGAAACGGTATCGACGCGACCGATCTGGCGAACGGAACGATTTCGCTTGATTATGGAACGGTTTCTTCCGCAAACACAACGAAACCCGTAACGGGCAAGGCCGTCAACGACGCATTGCCGACGGTTTACGACGGAACACTGACGATCCAGCAGAACGGAACGTCAAAGGCTACGTTTTCCGCGAATACAAGCGCTAGTGCGACGGCGAACATCATTACGGATTCATGGTTTGCGTCTTCTGCACAGATCCAAAGTGATAACACGGTCACATTTACAGGCGTTGACGATTCCGACAATAACGGATACGAACTGTATTGTAATAATAAGCTTATCGGCGTGACGGCGTTTTCGATAACCGGAAACGGGACTAGTAACGCGACGCTGGTATATACAACGACAGGCGGCGCCCAGGGCGACGTTTGTTACTTACGCATTATCAAATAATGAAAGGGGATTCAGTTTATGGAAACAAAATACTTTGTGGCTAGGGCGTATCGGTACAAATCAAGCGGGAATTGGGAATATTCCCTTGTTGGAATGTATGACAACATTTCAGCGGCTAAGCAGGCATATCATGACACAATGGGCAAGATCATCAAATCGACGAATGATTTCGCAATGACGATCTTATACGATTCTTACGGAAACAAGATCATGTCCGATTTTGACAGTACTTACGAAGAACCGGAACCGAACGCAGAATAATAACGAAATCCAGCGGCGCGATCTGAAAAGGTCGCGTCGTTTTGGTTGAAAGGACGGAAAAATGGCTAGAATACGGGCAATGATGGCAATAGGGGGGGGCGGCGGCACGCTGAATACAGCTACACTTAACGTTAGCCACCCTACTGTTAACCAGCCTAATTTAACGTTTACCGTAACGGTAGGCGGAACGACAGTAGCAACAAAATCGACAACAACTGCTACGCCTTATGGTCGCGTTTTTGACGAAACGTGCGAATTCACGCTTGGTGGAAAAAGTATAAAGTGGCGCGCGTATTCGACAGATTCTGGACAACACGACGATTTTAATAATGAAATCACTGTAAACGGTACGATTATTATTGTGTTCGAAACGGACATAATGAAGGCGTTAGACAATTCATACAATATTTCTTACGACATACAAGTATAAATCCCTTCCTATCTGGAAGGGTAGGAAGGAAAATTATGGCTAAAATTAGAGCTTCCCTTGGGGGAAGTGGGGGTAGCAACGTTTATACGGAAACGTTCACGTTATCTTCTGACGGCGAACAGAAGGTAATAAACACGGGCATTAGTAACCTTAGTCATGTGTGCATTTTCGGTGTCGGTCAAAACGCATATGATACGCAAGTTTTTCTACATTGGAATAGTGACATGGGGCAGACGTTTTACGGTGGTGGTTGTTACGCTACCAGCCTGGGTGCTTCATACAAAGCACACGCTTTTTCAAACACCGCAGAAAATCAGACACCCGTCATTGTTTCGATTACTAATGGCACGGTAGAAATCTTAAACATCAAGCAAACACAATGGAATCCACAGGCATACACGTTCTACGCTTGGTAAATAACGCGGGATAAATCGGGGGTAAATCATGGAACTTATCATCATAGGTTCGCTTGTGATATTAGAATCGATCCTTTTCGTGGTTAATTGGATTGAATTCGTTGAAAGAAGGGGGAAGGAATAAATGTCAAACAAGGTTTACGACGTTTTGAAATATATCGCACAGATCGCGCTTCCGGCAATCGGGGCGCTTTATTTTGCGTTGTCCCAGATATGGGGACTTCCTTACGGGGAAGAAGTGGTCGGCACGATCACGGCGATTGATTGCTTCCTGGGCGCACTTCTTGGTATTTCTACCATGATCTACAACAAAGGGGCGGACAAATGACGGAATCTATCATTGTGGCGCTTATAACGGGCGGAATAACGCTGATCGGAACGGCGCTTTCAAATTGGCTGAATCATTCCAAAACCATATACAGAATCGATCAGCTGGAAAAGAAGGTCGAAAAGCACAATAACCTTGTCGAAAGAATGTATATTTGCGAAGGCGAAATCAAGGTCTTGGAAGAAAAGGCGAAGGACTTCGAAGGCGATCTGGCGGATCTAAAACGGGGGAAGGTATGAAATATACAGATACAACGTTCTTGGAAGCGCTGAAGCCGTTCGTCTTGGCGGACATGAAGGCGACGGGGATCCTTGCAAGCTTGACGGCGTCCCAGGCGTTCATTGAATCCAACAAAGGCAATTCGGGACTTGCCCAGGCGCCGAACAATAACCTTTTCGGCATTAAAGGTTCATACAACGGGCAATTCGTCAAAATGTGGACGACCGAATACGTCAACGGCGCCGCGATCCGTGTCCTGGCGGACTTTAGGCGCTATCCTTCATGGGCGGAAAGTATCGCGGATCATTCGTCGTTATTCAATCGGCTGAAACGCTACGAAAACCTTCGTGGCCTTACCGATTATACGCTGGCGTGCAAATACGTCAAACAAGACGGTTACGCGACAAGTCCGTCCTATGAACAGACGCTTCTTTCCTGTATCAACAAATATAAATTGTACTTGTGGGACGCTGAAGTCTTGGGAACGTCTTCCGGATCCGTGACGGTCAAGAATCTTCCGGTTCTGAAGATCGGATCCAGGGGCGAATACGTCTTGGCTTGGCAAAAATTCCTAAACCAAAACGGCTATTATTGCGGCGTTGAAGACGGGATCTTTGGCAAGAACACCGCAAGCGCAGTTAAGGACTTCCAGCGAAGCCGCGGACTTGATCCGGACGGGATAGTCGGTCGGAATACCTGGGCGGCTATCGGTTTATAATTTTGGTTTCTTCTTATTTTCCGTATTCCGTTTCCATTCCAACAGGGGCGGCGTTCCTTCGTAGAAGTGGGCGTCGCTTCGTGCTGGTGGGCAACGTGTAGGCAACACGAACGGGCGCAAAAGTCTTATAAATAGCGGCCTTGCAGACTTGGTTATTTACCGGTCTGCGGCATAGAAAAATAGCCTTGTTGAAAGCGGTGATCCCGTATCAGCAAGGCTTTTTCTATTTTATCTACATTGTAACAACGATTCCGCAAATCCGCATAAAATCGTGGCAATTTTTCTTCGTAGGTATCGTGTAGGCAACACGGACGGCCGTTCGGTAGGCAACACGAACTAATACTGAAGCAGATTCACGGTCGCAAGTAATTCTTCGTCCGATAGATGAGTATATACCCGTTCCGTGATCGTTTCCGGTTTATGTCCAAGAATGATCTGCGTTGTTAGAAGATCCGCGCCGCACTTCCGAATCCTTGTCGTGAATGTATGTCTGCAATCGTGGGCCGTGTGGTCGCTAAATCGCTTTAGGGCCTTGTTGAAGCCTTCATGTGAAAAAGTGATCGGCTTCGCCTTAAAGTCCGCCAAAATGGGCAATATGCGGTCGTGGATAGGTACATTTCGGATAGAATATTCGTTTTTCGCGTCTTTCAAGACGATCATTCGGCGTTCCAGGTCGATCTGGTCCGGTCCGATCGTCCGGAACTCTTTCGTTCTCATTCCCGAATACAACAGAATAAGCGCGACGGCGCAATACCACTTGTCGGAATTTTCCCACAAGAAGGACACTTCTTCGGCCGTGAAGATTTCGCGGTCAATTTTCGGCGCGACCGTATTCGACGTTAAGTATCGGCTGGGATCCCTGTCGACGATCTCATTGCGAAGGGCGTATTCGAAGACCTTGTGACAGACCGTCTTGATTTCGCGTTGTTGCGTCGTTTGACATGAATCGATACACTTCTGCATTTGAGCGGCCTTAATCGTCCGGATCGGCAAGTCCGCGATCGGTTCCAGGTAGCGGAACGCTGAACGGTAGTTATGGGCGCGCGCTTGCGAAAAGTTTTCCTTTGCCTGTTCGTAGCATTGGCGGAAGGTTACTTTTGCCGCTTCCAAATTAAACGGGTTGTCGTTGTACTTGGCAAGCGCCTGGATCGCTTCCTTGCGCGTCGTGTAGTATCCCAGGACGTGCCGATTCTGTTTCACGGTCATTGTGTCCGCGTCTATCGTATATCCGGTCGTCACTCTTACGCACCAGGGGCGGCGCCTATTGCCGGAAAGTTTGCTGATTCCGCCGTATCCGTTCGGGTTTTTCATGGCTCATTCCTTTTCTATCCTGTAAACAGTAACATTATTCATATCAGAAGTCATAAATGTAACGGACACTTCATGATCCGCAAGGATTCCGCTTGTCTTCGCGTCAACGTTTAACAATGCGTAAATCTCATTCATAACGGCCTTGCGGCCTTCTTCCGACGTCGCGTTCCACTTGTCCAGATCGACAACGACCGTAACTGTCCATTGATTGACGGAATATTTAATCCCGTCGTATAGATCAAGCGTTTCTTTTGCTTCTTCTTCGAACTTGGCGACGCACGCGTTCGGATCCGCTGGAACTTCTTCCGCTATGGTTTCGGAAGCTTCCGCTTCTTTTTGCTTGTCTTTGTATGAACCGATTATTATTAGAACGGACATGAAGACGGATAGAACGATTCCGCCGATCAGATAGATTTTGTTCATGTTGTTTTTCATTTCTTGTCGTCTTCCTTCTTTATTCCATACATTTCGTCCATAGTTACGCCGTAATACTGAGCTAGGCGGTAAAGCGTGTCAACGTCTGGCATAGATCGGCATTGTTCCCAGGTCGCGTAAGTGGTCTTACCGCACCCGATAACGTGGCCTATCTCTGTTTGAGTTAGTCCCTTTTCCTTTCGCTTTTCCGTCAAGACCTTGCTGATTGTCTTTCTAATAAGAAGGCCTGTATCTGATTGCTTTTTGGGTTCGTTATTTGGCTTTTTCATGTCTTCCGATTCCCTTCTTTTTTTGAATTATACCATGTATATCGTCACAAGTACGAAATTTTTATACTTTTCACAAAGAAATATGTTGACAGTACGAAATATCCGTACTATATTTAGTATAGGTACGGAACTTCCGTACCAAATATTTGGGGTTTAAGTACGGAATATCCGTACAGAAAGGAAACGGAATGAACAGATTAAAGAAGGAAATCAGAAAACGCGGCGTGAAATTGGAATCGGACTATCCGTATTTGCCGTACGAAGGATTGGAAGCCGTTCATATTGATTCAGAACGCGCAATCGTTAGCGAATATTATTCGTTTTACGGCTGGTTAACTAACAAGATCTGTCCGGATCTTTCACTCCAGGAAATCGAATGGGCGTGCGATCGCGGACGTTTATTCGGTTAATTCTAACGAAAGGGGGCATTTCGAATGGTAGGACGTAGAATCGGGCAATATCTGAAGGAAAACGGAATCAAACAGGCGTTTCTTGTCGAAAAGACAGGAATTCCCGCGTACGTTATTTCGGATATTTGCACCGGGGAACGCAAAACGCTTGATTGCGTTGCATATTACGAAATTTGCAATGCGCTGGGCGTGGATCTTCTGTATTTTCTGACAGACGGAAAGGAAACGGAAGTATGACGGTAAAAGAAGCGGCGAAGTATTTGGATTGGACGGAATTATTTCTTCGCGAAGCAATAGCACAAGGACAGGTCGATTTCGGCGTTTGTCTGAAAATGCCAGGATCTTCGCGCAGAACGTTCAAGATCAACGAAGAAAGGATCAAGAAATGGAAAAATGGGACGACGAAATAACAATCTGGTCGTGGATCGGTCTGGCCTTCATGGCAATAGTATCAATCGCTATGGCGTGTTGCGCGGCCTGGATCGGAACCTTTTAAGGGGTGGCGACATGGGAATCGTAGTAGGAATCTTGATAATTGCGGTTATATTGTGGTGGCCGCGGAAAGGGGGTTAACAATGCGATACGGGGATCCGGAATACAAACGACGTCTTGAGCTTATCCAGACGGTGCCGTCGGAACCGATTTCGAACAAATTCGACGAAGAAGATCTGTCGGTTCACTCGCCCGAAAAAATGCGGGACTTTGAACTTCGGCACTTGCAAGAACTTACGGATCAATCAATGAAAATGGATCCGGAAGAACAAATGGCAACGGCGCGCGGCCTTAAAATCGAAGTCTTACATAACGCGATCGGCGAATACATCACGCGCCAGGAACTTAAAGCGGCAAAGTTAGACGAAGCAAATGGAATCTAATCAACGAAGGGGGATAAATAATGAAAAGTTACAAGATCAAGGGGAATGAAAAAATGGATTTTGACATTCGCAATGCAACGTGGACTTGGGAAGAATGGGACAAATGGGCCGTTCAGAGCCGTTGCGGTCTGATCCTGGAAGACGGCAAGGTCAAAGGCTACGACACGGAACCGGAAAGGCACCATGTATGAAGTACAACGGGGCGGAATACTTCGAAGGGCGGACGAAGGCGCCTTGTATGAACTGCAAGCCGCACGAAGGGTGTCACGCGACGTGCGAAACGTACAAGGAATTCGAACGGATCCACGCTGAAGAACGAAGGCAGATTCATCAAAACAAACACAAGTACAATCTAGGCTTTGGCGCCAGGTGGCGAACTGAAAAGGAACTGAATTCCGAAGCGGTCGCAAGGCGTCAACGCAAGGCGAATAGATTCAAATAGGAAAGGAAACGGAATGAACACACTATACGACATTGTAGGCGAATTTATGGAAGTATATTCCCTTTTGTCGGATCCCGAAGCGGACGAACAGACGATTCTTGACACGCTGGAAGGGATTTCGGGGGAATTGGAAGTCAAGGCCGAAGGCTACGTCCAGGTAATGCGGCAGTTAGACGCAGAAGCGAAGGCATTGGACGCTGAAGCGGACTTCTTCAAACAAAGGGCGGACGTTCGGAAAAACAACGTCAAGCGCATGAAGGAAGCACTTAAGAACGCATTGATCGCGACAGGACACGACGACAAGAACGGATTGAAAGCGGGCGATTTCACGCTGAAGGTTCAGAACAACGGCGGACTTGCGCCGCTGAAGATCACGGGCGACGTTCCCGAAAGCTTCACGAAGGTAATTATCGAACCGGACAACGACAAGATCCGCGAATATCTGAAAGACCACGCTTGCGCCTGGGCGCACTTGGAAGAACGCGGCCGTCATCTGGCTATCAAGTAGGAAAGGAAGGGAAACGGAATGAACAACATTAAAGTTAGGGAAGCAATGAGCGCGGCCGGTATTAAGCAATGGCAACTTGCTGAACTGTTAAATATCAATGAGTTTTCATTAAGCAGAAAGTTTAGACATGAATTGTCGGAAGAAGAACAGGAACGCATTATCAAAATTATAGTTAGCGTCGCGGACATCAAAAATCGCGCAGTTAGCAAATAGGGAAGGAAGGGAAACGGAATGAACGTATATGAGAAATTGTTAACTGTTCAAACAAAACTGAACGCGCCGAAGAACCGGAAGAACACGTTCGGCGGGTACACTTACAGATCTTGCGAAGACATATTGGAAGCGGTCAAGCCGCTTCTGGCGGAAGTGAAAGCGTTAATTCTTATCAAAGACGCGATTGTCCAGGTCGGCGAACGTTACTACGTTTACGCCCAGGCGTTCTTCTATGACATAGAAGCGAAGGACGGCACGAACGCGCTGGTAACGGCCGACGCTTATGCAAGGGAAGAAGACGAGAAAAAAGGCACTTCAGCGGCGCAACTAACGGGGGCAACTTCCAGCTATGCGCGCAAATACGCATTAGGCGCACTTTTGTTAATTGATGACCAGAAGGACTTTGACACAGACGAATACAAGACGGAATCCGACGCGAAGGCGAAGAAGGTTGTCAAAAAGGATCCGCCGAAGACAGACGCTTCCGCATTGGACGAATATGTGACAAGCGCACAGATCGAAGTCCTGGAACGGCTTCTGAAACGTGCGGACGTAGATCCGGCGAAATTCAATCAGATATACGGATTAGCCGTTCTGTCGGAACTTCCGGTCGCGAAGTACGACGAAGCGGTCAAGAAGCTTGAAACGGCAATATCAATCAACGAAGGAAAGGGGAAATAAATCATGTTTAGTGTTGGAAGTTATGCGAAGGTTTGGGAAGTAAAGCGAAGCGCGGAAAAGTATATCGATCTTCGGATCAGCACGTCGAAGAAGGTCGAAGAAGGTAAATATGAACAGGACTTCGGGGGTTTTGTCCGTCTTGTCGGAAAGGCTCGTTCGGACGGCGAATATCTGAACGTCGGCGATTCCTTCAAGATCGTACGTTGTGGCGTTGAAAACCATTACGACAAGGAAAAGAAGACGACCTATACGAACTTTATCATATTCGAACTTGAAATACAGGAAAAGAAGGCCGAAGACGCGTCCCTGGAAGAAGAAAATCCGTTCATCAAATCATGACAATACAGATTGACACACGCGAAAAAGCGCGGGCGATCCAGCAGATCAAGGCTGAATTCGCGAAACAGAATATCGAAACAATAACGTCGAAGCT
>Ga0265300_10004261_pt1 | contig 11444 bp, 17 predicted proteins | sample AusTroGonzalo_MG_FD_193482 | JGI IMG/M metagenome (GOLD analysis project Ga0265300, IMG submission 193482) | Bovine rumen microbial communities from tropical cattle in Woodstock, Queensland, Australia - Gonzalo_03 | ecosystem: Host-associated > Mammals > Digestive system > Stomach > Rumen ... | reverse complement strand
CGGACTTCCTTGCGGAGCTTATTGGTATCAGTTTTCATCGTCGCCCAGCTCCTCCTCTTCGTTGATAAGGCTTTGCGCGTTCAATTCGTCCTCGATCGCGGACAGATACTGTGCCTCGATCTTCTGGATCATGTCGATGTTCGCGTCGACGGCGTTCCGGAGTGCTCCGACCTTCGGCGTTTTTTCGGTGCCGAGTTCCTGATAGGACCCGTACCAGCCGGCGGTCTTGAAGCCGACTAAGCAGTCCTGCTCCTTCTTGCGGACCCAATACTGGGTATTCTTCGCCACGCGTCCGGTAATACGGTGGATGCCCTTGCGTGCCTCCCGGCAGACGAACTTGCCCACGTCCTTCAGGGCTGCTCTTGTCAGCTCTTCGATGTAGTAGTTCGCCCGGTCGCAGGAGTTCACAAGCTCCACGCCGCCGCGCTTGAACTTAGTTTGACTCGGTACCGCCATCGTCGCCCTCCTCGGTACTGTTCAACGGTACCGTCGGGGAAATGGACGCCGTTGTGGTCGTTGCAGCAGGCACCGACGCGTCTCGTGTGACCACGAGCTCGATGGTCTGCCCGTTGCGGTACGTCCGAATCACCCGGTACGTTTTGTCGTTGTAGACCACTTCGTCTTCATCGTCGTACTCGTAGTAATCGGCCAGTACGAAGGTCAGTTCCGGGTTGAGTCCCGCCTGCAGCGCCTCGTACTTTTCCTTCATGCCGATGCTGCGTACCTCAGCGAACACTTCGCGAGGAGTTTTGGAAGCTGATACGTCTCCATACGCGTCCAGCGTATAGGTCTTGGCGACCAGCTTGATCACGTCGTTACACATCGGCGTCACTCCTTCATGTAGTTCGAGGACTTGCGCAGCGCGTCCACCTGAGTCACCCAGGAGTTCCAGTAGCCTTCCTGGGCCTTCTCGTCGTCGGTGTACTTGTGCTGGCAGTACGTTTTGATGGCTTCCACGATGAGCGGGTCATCCTCAGAGGCCGCACGCCATTCAGCTACGCCAAGCCGGACAAGTTCGTCACGTGCTGCAGCGATCTTCGCCGTCAGATCTGCGTCCAGTTTTGTATGGGTGATCCGCAGGGCCACCTTTACGTCATCAACAAATGTCGATACCATAGATATACCTCATGTATTCCTTGTACTCGCTCTGCCGGTACAGATGCCAGGCCGGAACGTGCGTATCCACGTACAGTTCGAAGCCTGCTGCCTCGGCGCGGAGCATAAACCAGCGATCCTCGCCACGCAAACAGTGCCGGATGCTGTAAAACGGGTTATAATTCACACCGGCTCTGGGTACGTCAGCAGATACGAGCATACAGGCGCCCGTTCCGCCTACACGGTAGACGCCAGGCTGCATCCACTTCTCCGCGGATCCTGGCAAATACACAGACTGGTCAAAGTCCCAGCAGTTCGCCCAGACTTCTTGCGCATCCGGGCGGTGCCGCGTCCAAAAGATCTCCGCGATGATGTCCTTCTTGGCTGCCAGCAGCCATTTGAGCGTCTCGTGATGCACGCAGACATCCGTGTCCACGAACATTCCGTAATCGTAGCCGCCCTTCAGGACTTCCGTCAGGAAGCGGTTACGCAGCACGCTCATCTTATTCAGGTTCCATGCAGACCAGTCGTGGTTCTTCTCGGTCCGGATGTACTCGTCGCCGGTGTTGATCTCGACGTATTGGTTCGGATCCAGAAGCTCTTTCAGTTCCGGGCAGTCGTTCAGGATGTAAAAGAGATCCACAGAGACGCCGTCCGGAAGTTCGAGCTCCTTGATCGTCTTCAGATGCTCTGTAAAAATGGGCACGTCCTGGCGTGCCGGGCCGCCGATCAGAATCTTCATTTGTCGACCTCGTTCCATTCTTTGTACGCGTCTTCCAGGATTATCGTGCCGCCCAGGTGACCGACCTTGATACGTGTGTCGCCCCAGATCTCGAACTTGTCCTTCCGCGCTTTGATGCAGAAGGTCAGGTCTTCTCCGTAGCCGTAATACGGCCAGAAGAGAGAACTGTTGTGCGATCGCATCTCTTTCAGGACGCTCACCTTAATCATGCAGCACGCCATTCCGCAGCCCTCGATGGGGACCAACCCGGCATCGAAGTCCGTCAGGAACTCTTCCTCGCGTTCGCCAGCTACGCCCAGGCGCAGCCTGCTATAGAGGCACGGATTGTACGGAGGCTTCCGCATAAACGCGAGCCCCGATACGATGTCCTTGTCTGCCGCGAGCATCTTACGCAGCAGATCCGGCGTGAATACCATGTCGCTGTCCAGGAACAGCAGGTAGTCATAGTTGCCCTTGATGGCGACTTCTACGATGCGCTCGCGTGCGATGTACACCAGCGAGAGCGGTTCCAGGTGGATGTCAACCTCGTGCTTGCCCTTATTCAGGCGCAGCAGGCTGTTCACGAAGTCCACCGGAAGAGTCTCCATGCAGGGGACTCCCACTAAGATCTTCATATTTTCCTCCGGCTTCTCCTCCGGCAATAAAAAGGCGGAAGCAGGCCGCCGGAGAAAGACCTGCCTCCGCAGAAAACTATTCCGCTATGGATTAGTTCTTCTTAAACTTACCAAAGGCTCTGGGTGCTGCGACCTTGCAGTCGAAGACGGCGAAGCCTCTGTAGTCGACCATGCCAGCTCTGAAGCTGGAGTGCTCGGATACTTCGACCTCGATGTCGCTGGACAGATTGCCGAAGATCTTGGTGAAGTCACCATAGAACAGCGTGTCGTCCGGACACTCGTCGCTGACCAGGACTTCTCTGCCCATCAGTCTGCCAGGAACGCCTGCAGCCATGCTTTCGACGAAGATGGGTCTGTTCTGATCGTCCTTGATCTTGGCCAGGCCGGTGAAGACGAAGGAGCTGTTGCACAGGAACTTTGCCTTCTTGCGGAAGCCCTTGGCGGGATAGGTCATCAGCGTGCAGACATCGTCGTAGGTGATGCTTACGGTGGTGCTGATCAGGTTGGTGCCAGCGGTCATGGTGATGGAGCCGAGGCCGCCAGGCTGGTTGGTGCCGGTACCGGTGATGATCGCGTTCTCGATCTTGGCTGCGACATCTTCATAGATGATGTCGATGAGCCAGCCTTCGAAAGCGTCGACGCTCATGGCCTGCATGGACTTGGAGACAGGTACGATCTTAGCGAACTCATAGCCACCCAGGGTGACATATGCCAGCGTATCGTTGGACGCGGTGATCGTGCTGGTCTCGGCGTGCAGATAAGCATCGTCCGGGTTGAGCAGGGTGCCGACGGTGACCATTCCGGCCACGCGGGACAGGGTGATCTCGGAGAGCAGCGGAGCTACTTCCTTCATCTTGTGGACCAGTTCGTTCGCGGTCTCTACGGGGATAACGCCGTTGCCGCCGGACTGGACGATGGCTCTCTCTTCAGCCTCGGTCAGAGTCTGGTTGAGGAGTCTCTTGAAAAATGCGCTTCTGTATTCGGGGGAAGCGGTGGTGTAGATCTGTTCCATTTCGTTTCCTTTCTCTTCAATGGAATTGCCGAAAGCGTCGCCCTCTTTCAGGGCTTCGGCTGCGGCCTTACGGGTTTCGAGGTCTTCAAGCTCAGCTTTACGTTCAAGCAGCATTTCCTTCTGCTCGGTCTTTTCCGCAATGAACTCCAGATCCTCAGAGTCGCGAACTTCGACTTCATCAGAAGCCAGGCGTTCGTTGACCTGTTCCAGTGTCATTTCGGAAAGCTCAGCATTGAAGGCCACTCTCTTTTCGTTCGTCATGTTTGACCTCCATATATTTTTGCTTTGCTTGTTCCAGCTTACGAGCTTCCTCGGCCTTGGCTAACTCCAGCCTTTTTTCTTCCTCGATAAATCCATCGAAGGCAGACCGCGCCGATTTTCCGATGCTGGTATGTGGGTTAGCCGGGAAACTAACCGCACTTATATCGAAGAGCTTCCCTACGCTCTTGATAACTCTGTGATAGCCCTTGTCGTCGCGGGTGATCTCGTCGTCCTTTACGATGAAGGCGAAGGACATCTGGTCGTAGTTGCCGCACATGATGTCCTCGTGGACTCCGCGTGCCGAGCTGGATCTGGAGAGATCCACACGGCAGAAAAGGCCAATATCGTCGTGCATCAGCTGCACGGATCCGTTCCGGGTTCTCGCAAACACGCGGCCATCGTGGTCGATCAGGAACACGACGTCGCTCATGTCGGTTTCATCGAACGCGTGCGGATCAATTCTTTCGTAGAAGTCGTTCATGCCATCATTGAAGAGCAGGTACTCGTCATACGTGGCTGCATGACCCTCTACGATATAGTTTTCTTCCGGTTCTGCTTCTGCCCGCTTGTGGAGCAGAGGCATCGAACGGTATTCACGATTATCTCTGATCATCTGTTTCCTCCTCTGCGGGCTCTTCCGCAGGTTCTGCCGGTTCTTCGGCAGGTTCTTCTTCCTGTACGGTGGTGCCGTCCGGATCTACAGCTGCGGTATCGAGTCTTCTGATCGGGAGATCTCCGCCCTCGATCGCCGGCAGATTGAATACGGCACGCCATTCGTTCGGCGTCATAGCGCCGCGGTCGACCATAGACACCAACGACAGCTTCGTCTTGCTGGACGCGAACTGCAGCCGGTCTGCTGCGAACTCGATGAACGCACCGAATCCCCGCTCGCGCTCCGTGAAGACCTTCTTCGTGAACTCCAGCGACAGTGCGACCAGGAACGGTTCGATGCGCTGCTGGTAGAAGGCTTCCTGTTCTTCCTCGGTCGGGCATCCCTCTACGATGTGCTCGTTCACGCCGAAGTACCGGTAGACGTTCTCCCGGAACTCCTTCATCTGGTCGTAGGTCGTGACCACAGGGCTCATCGTGATCGGGATGAACTCCATCGTCGGATCCAGCGCGGCAATGCCGCCGGCGTTCTCCAGGCTCAGGTAGTCCTGTACGAACTGATCGCGGGACTTCTTGATGTCCTCGCTGTCGAGCATCGACTTCGTGTTCTTCAGGATCCCGCGCAGGTTGCTCGTCGACTTGACCGCGTTGGCCACGCCCTGGTTGGTCGTGTTGATCATCTCCAGAGTAGGCAGCAGTGCAGCATTGTCCTCGCCGCCGATGTCGCTGAACAGGTAGTCCTTGCGGGCGACTGCGAGATCCGCCCACGGCACGATCAGCTCCTTCATCGCGTTGGAACTGAACGTGAACTTGATGAACAGGCCGTTCTGATACTCCACCGCCTCATAGCTCGCATACGGAACAGGGTAGAAGCCACTTGCGCGGCCTCGATCGTCCCTGACGATGTAAACGAACAGCGTGTTCTTGACCTCAAGGATGTTTCTGCACTTAGCCAGGAAGTCCTTGCCGTTCATGAACGGGTTCGGCGTGTAGGTCAGCAGCTTTTCGATGCGCTTATCGCTGCTGTGCGGGTTCGCTTTCGACGTCTGCTCCGCCAGCGGCCTGATACAGGCACGCACAAGCTCGCTCTTATAGATCTGTCCGCCGAACGGACTGAAAATGGCTCTGTAGCTGCCCAGCTCCTTGAAGGTCGTGTACTTCTGGTACAGCTTCGTATTGCCAAATAGTTTCTGTAAAACTCCCATTGTTACCTCACGTAGGGCATATACTCCTCGAAGTGCTTCACGTAGCCGACCCAGGCGTTCAGCAGACTGACCATTCCGTCTATACGTCTCTGTCTGACGATTTTCACCGGCTGGATGGTCTCGATGCCATCCCTGTTCAGCGACTTCTTCGCGGTGTTTGCCAGACACCAGCGCAGCATCGGGTTATTCTGGTAGATCACCTGATGCCGTTCGAACGCTGCCCCCATCTCCTTCATGGGTTGCGACCAGGTATACGGACCCTGGGCGACCTTCTCCATGTCGAAGCCGTAGCTCTCCATCTCCTCTACCCAGTAGCCGGCGAGCGCTCTGTCGTAACATATCCAAAGCGGTCTGATGTTGTGGTCCTTGACCATCTTCACAAACCACTGTGTAACATCTGAATAGTTGACCTGGGTGCCGTCGCACACTGTAAGCCAACCTTGTTCTGCCCATAACTTGTACGGGGCTTCCCTGTGTACTGGCTCGTCTATCCTGTCGAGCTTACTTTGCGGCAGGAAATACTGCTGCAGCACGTATACGTTGTCGTCGTTCGGCTTCCTGATCAGCAGCGTCGCGCAGGTTAGATCCACGGTGGCGCTGAGATCGCAGCCACCTATGGCGTAGGATTTATCCAGGTATTCCTGATCGACGACCGTCTCGTTCACAATGGATCCGAATGGCAGCCAGCTCTCTACCTGGTTCTGCTTAATGTTAAAGTCCTTAACAAGCAGGGTCGGCCGGTACGACTCGTCGTTCTTGGCGCGTTCCACGTCGTCACGCAGCTGCTGCAGGCTCTTAATGGTGCCGAGGCCCGGGTTGGCCTTGTACCACATTGCCTCATTTGTCCACTCATCTTCGTCATCCAGCTTATAAATGACGGGGAAGATGCGGTCGTCCTTCACGACCCCGTTGGCCACGTTCGTCCAATACTCGTGCAGGGCATCATAGAGCCCCTCCCGGAAGAAGCCCGAAGTTGTAATGCACCCGATCAGAGGCTGCCGACGTGCTTTACATCCCTGCTTCAGAACGTCGTACAGGTTCCGGTCACGGCTCTCGTGGATCTCATCGATGCACGCGAAGTGGATGTTCAACCCATCCAAGGATTTTGACTCGTTTGGAAGGGGCTTCATGATGCTCCGAGTCATACCGAACGACAGGCCCTCGCGCGTGGATCTCACAAGCGCGGCAAGTTCCGGGGATTGCTCGACTATAGCCTTGGCCACGTTGTAGACGATCTTCGCCTGGTCGAGCTTATTGGCTGCCGAATAAACCTGCGCACCGGGCTCGCCGTCGGCCACCAGCATATAGACCGCAATGCACCCGGAGAGGAACGACTTGCCGTGCTTCCGCGGGACTTCCAGCGCGTACTCCCTGAACCGCCTGTAGTTGGTGCCTTTCTCCATCCATCCGAAGATATTCTGGACGAAGGCCTTCTGCCAAAGCTCGAGGCGCACGACCTCACCGGCGTGCTCACCTTCGTAGTGCCGGCAAAACGTCTCGATAAACGTGATCGCGTGCTCGCCTTTGGCTTCTGAAAAGTAAAAGGAGAGGGACTCATCATCCATCTCCTCTGTCATTCGCTTATATATGTTCCTGGTCTCGGTGCACGTGAGGATCTCTCCAGCCTCGATCTTCTTGTAGTACGCCTTGACCCAGTTCATTGTGGTTTGCCTGCCATTACGAAAGCCTTCAGCAGATCTCCTGCCTGGGCGACTTCCTGAGCCCTGGTTGTCGGCAAGTAGGTGTTCAGTTCCTTCATTACGGCCGTGTACTTCTGCACCATCGAGTTGTACGAGCGCTGCGCCGGGTTTTCCTGCGTCACCTCAAAGCCGTTTCCGTTGACCGCTGTGATCACAGGCCCGTTTTTCGCGACATCCGCTGCCAGATCTCTTAGCGTGACCACCATGAACGCTGCGTTCTCGATCAGTCCGTCCACTAAGTCCCGCTTATCTTCCGGTATGTCTGCGAATATCTTCTGAAGTTTTTTCAGCTCGCGCTTTATCTCGCTTTCTTTGCTCATTTCGCTCTATTTTTCGGGACCCCCTTGGCCCCGTGGAGCCCCGGCCGGCATTTCGTATGGCCTACCCCGACGGTCTTCCTTGGCCCCCCGGCCGATAAAAAATAGGGGGGAGTCTTTTTATTCACCAGCCGGCACGAGGTATCCGTTTTCATCGAAGCGGAAGTCCGCATCGCAGTCTTTACCGGCCTTGTTCGCTGCGTTATATTCTTTTGTGCCGTTCAGCTTGTCCTGAGTATGGACCCGGAAATGACAATCTCGACACAATGTTGTTAAGTTCTTTTCGTTGAGTGTGATGGCTGCGTCGTTGATGTTGGAAGGTATCAGATGTTCGATGTGATGAACTTCCAGATCACCGGAGCGGCCACACAGGGTGCATTTATAGTGGTCCCTCATAAGGACGTATGCACGCACCTGGGCCCATTCTTTTGAATTGTAGAAGCCCTTTGAGAAGTCCCTGGCCATGCCCACGCCCTCTATGTTATCAGGAGACAAAGCAAAAGAGCAGGCTCACCACTTCCTGCTCCTCTGCAGAATACATATATCACAGACTTATACTCTCATACAATCTCATCTTATAAGTTCGTCCACGATGCCAAGGGCCTTTGTGTGCAGCCTGAAGATATGGCTTCTTGAGTAGAGCATACGCTCGGAGATCTCGTTCCAGGAGTTGTAGCAGATGTACCGGAACGTAAGCAGCTGGTAGAGGACAGGGTCCTTTACGTAACTGATGGTCTTCCGGATCTCTTCCTGGTAGGCGATTAAGTCAAGCCAGTCCTGCTCCAGATCCAGCGAGAGGTCAGCGATCTGCACGGCGATGCGCTCAACAGGTGAGGTCGTTCCGGATCCACGCGGCATACCGGTGAGATCCGCGGTGATGTGTTCTGCCTGTGTACGCAGCTCCATCAGGTGCAACTCCTTGGCTGATATGAGTCGCTTAAGATTGCACGCCCTGCTGAGGTACTGTTTCGCGGTCACTCGTCCGCACCTCCGTCCATTCTCGCTCCGCAGTTCGGGCAGTAGTTTTGTTTGCCGTAAAAAATGCCCTTCCCACATACGGAACAGATAACCATCTGCTCGTCACTCATAACATCGTTGCCAAACTTTCGGTCAATTAACCACCGTCCGTGCTTTACCTCTTGCACATCGGCGGTATCTTTGGTAAGTTGTTCCACAAGGATATTAAACGATGTTACTCCGCAAGAGATATGTCCATACACATCTGCGTACTGCATTATCCCATTCTTCATCCTATCTGCATCTATGTACTTACTCATCTTTTGCCTCCCATCTACTGCAGTAGTCGTCATCGCTGGCGTCCCAGTCCATTACGGTGCAGTTGTATCCGTATTCCCTCGGCTTGTAGTGAAAACAGGTCTTGCATCGGTTGACCTCGGCTACATCGGCGGCAGGAATGTAATCGTCACACGGAAATCCCGCTTTCGCCCACTCCTTGAATTTCTCCCACGCATCATCCAAATCAGAGAACCCACGCACAAAAGTGTCACCTACAAGGTTCTTATCATGAAGACACATCTTTGTATGTATACAGGTTTTACAAAGTTCTGCTTTCATTTCTTTCCACCTCTTAAAAACTCAATGAACTGCTGCCGAACGACGCACTTCTCGGGCGTATTGAACGCGCACTCCACGCAGATTTTGTTCGGTATTACACAAGGCTCTCCTTTGAGGCCTTTCTGCACTCTCACATAGCACAGCGGTACGTCTTTATTTTTCTGTGCCACGCACTGCATCATATCCATCGTTAAACCTCCTTTAAGGGTATAGAAATAGCTATTTTGCCAAAAGTTACCCCGTTACCACAGCACTTCGATGCGCTTGTTGTCCCGGTTGCGTACCAGCCTAAGCCGCTGCGGGTGACTGTTCTCGGCAGGCTGCAGCATCTTTCTCGCAGCATACCCGCCGTAGGTCATCCATGACTCTGCCGACACTACCAGGTAGCTCTTAGGCTTGACCTGGTTGATCTTCGTATCCACCACCAGACGCTGCGGCCTGGTAACGATGCCCTTATGGGAATGACCTACCACCAGGCAGTCAAGGCCTTCTACAATGCGAGCAAACTCTTCCGCCCGGTTCGTAGGGTTGCCTGTGAGCCGTCCGCCAGCTGCACCGTGCGTTACGCAAAATACGTAACTAACGTTCGTGGTCACGCCGCCGTCGCTCCTTTTCCGTGGATCCACGCGCGTGCCGATACTGACCTTCATGAATACTACGTTCTCACGGTACCTGTCTTCGATGCCGAGGCGCGCCATGATATCATATGTGAGATCTTGGTCGCTCTCTTTTTTCGTGCGGTACTCGTGGTTTCCGCTGACCGCGCACAGGATCCTGTCCCGGAACGGCTCCAGATACTTCGTCATGGCAGCCTTCTGCTCCATAGGGCTCCATACCTGGTCGAACGGAGACCCGATCGCGCTGCGCACGTTGTTCTGGATCAGATCGCCGACCAGTATGAAGCGCACGTTCGGCTCGTCCTTCACTCTGATCAGGAAGTCGTCCCAGGCGTTCGCGTTGTGTTCGATCGCGCCCAGATGTACATCTGCTATAGGCACCACTACGATCTCATCTTCGAAGCTGTGCAGCACCATTGTGTAATCGTCTATCATCCAATGCTCCTTTATCTGCTGGGCCCCGCAGTGCAGGCGGCTTTGTTTGGGGCCGTTACGGGGTGATTTTTTCGGTTTGACCATCGTCTTATTCAGTTGGCCGCCTGCCTGCCCATTACTGGCTGTTAGATGAGGCCGTCGTTCCGCAGGAATGTCTTTACGATCGACTTATGCTTCGACTTCGGCCTGGGATTATCCTGCAGCCATTCGCCCACGCGGTCGATGACCTGCAGAAACTCTCCCTTGTTCTTCACGAGCCCCTCGAGCTCGTCCCACTCGGCGTCCGAAAGAAACACACCACCATAATCCTCTTTCGTCTGTGTATCTTCCGGCGGAGCCGTATATATATTTTCTTTTCTTTCTTTATATTCTTCTTGTAGGCCTTTCCGTGGTCTTTCCGTGGTCTTTCCGTGGTCGCTCTGTGGGTCAGTTTGTGGTCTTTTTGTGGACTTCACATCCTGATACTTTGCGTAATTTACAATGGTTAAGACCGTCCAGCGACTGGTATTGTCAGTGGTCACCATTTCGGCATCAACTAAGGTACGGATAAAGGTAGCAACTTTGGCTTTGCTCCATTTCCAACGTTCCGCGAGGGTTCGCTGGCTCGTGATGATCTGGCCTCGTTTGATTTTCTGGAACGAACCCTTGTAAAACTTTGTCTTGTCCGCATAGTTTGCCATCGCAATGAGATCCACCCAGGCTTGTGCGTGAGTGAATGGCTCTTCCAGCCAGAGCTTACTTTCGAAAATGTCCCTGTCTAACTTTATAAATGCCATTATGTGCTCCTCTCCTGCAGGATCTCGATTATGCGGTCAGCCGTCTCTGCCTTGCTGCAGAACTGCCACTCGACTCCGTAGTAGTTTTGGAACGCAAGCATTTTCCTGTAGATCCTCTCGCCGCTCATGGCCATCGGGCTCTCCTTCAAACGTGGATTTACCCACTTGGCGACGTCTTCTATGCTGCGGATCTGACCGCCGTGTTCGACCAGGAAGACAATCTTGATGCCCATCTTTTTCGCATCTGCCATCTCCTGCTCGAACCGGCTGCCGTATCCTTTTGAAGTCCGTTTGCCGTCGGTGAAGTTGACCGCGACCTCCAGCAGGCTCTGTTTGCGGTCTACGACCAGGCGCGGGTTGTCCAGACTCATGTAGTCGCCCTTATAGAGCTTGCTGGTGTAGTGTTCTACGCCGCGCCGGTCGAAGCCGTCGAGGATCCGTTGTATGATGTGCCGTTTTTCACGGCTATCTACTTGGATCACCATG
>Ga0265300_10004257_pt1 | contig 11454 bp, 5 predicted proteins | sample AusTroGonzalo_MG_FD_193482 | JGI IMG/M metagenome (GOLD analysis project Ga0265300, IMG submission 193482) | Bovine rumen microbial communities from tropical cattle in Woodstock, Queensland, Australia - Gonzalo_03 | ecosystem: Host-associated > Mammals > Digestive system > Stomach > Rumen ... | reverse complement strand
GCCTTCGGCAATTATCTGAAGTGCTGGGAAAAGGGCGTGAAGGTAGTGAGCGGCTCGACGGGCTGGATGACGGAGCATGGTGATGAGGTGCGTAAGGCCTGCAACGAGGGTAAGACGCTGTTTTGGGCGTCGAACTTCTCTATCGGTGTGGCCATCTTCTCGGCGGTGAACCGTTATCTGGCGAAGATTATGAACCAGTTCCCGCAGTACGATGTGGAGATGGAAGAGACGCACCATGTGCATAAGCTGGACCACCCATCAGGCACGGCCATTACGCTGGCTGAGGAGATCGTGGACAACATCGACCGCAAAGAGGCTTGGAAGGAAGATACCACCGACAAGAAATATCTGCGTGTGGACCATATCCGTCGCGGTGAGGTGCCTGGCATTCATACCATCCGCTATGATTCGGACGCCGACCTGATTACCATCACGCATGATGCACACTCGCGCAAAGGCTTTGCTCTTGGAGCTGTGCTCGCTGCGGAGTATACGAAGGAGCATCAAGGATTGCTGACGATTTCAGACATGTTTAAGTTTTAATAAAATGGTATATAGTTTACAGTTTACGGTTTACAGTTTACAGATGATTACATTTGTTGGCGGAATGGTTTGCAGGGTAATCAACTGTAAACCGTAAACTGTCAACTGTAAACAAAAGAAAAGAATATGGAGAAAAAGAAAAAACTGAATATGAAGGTGCAGTGGGCGAAGTTCATCGTCGTGCTGGTGCTGTATCTGCTGTTCTTGTATTGGGTGAAGTCATGGTGGGGCCTGTTGGTCATTCCGTTTATCTTTGATATCTACATTACCAAGAAGATCAAATGGCAGTGGTGGAAAGAGTCGGAAGGTCCTACGAAGTGGATCATGTCGTGGGTGGATGCTCTGGTGTTCGCCCTTGTGGCCGTCTACTTTATCAACCAGTTCTTCTTCCAGAACTACGTGATTCCTTCGAGTTCGCTGGAGAAGAGTCTGCTGACGGGCGACTATTTGTTTGTGTCGAAGGTGAGCTACGGCCCCCGTATCCCACAGACGCCATTGACGATGCCGCTGACACAGCATACGCTGCCCGTGATAGAGACCAAGAGCTATATCGAATGGCCGCAGTGGGATTACCGTCGTGTGAAAGGCTTGGGCAATGTGCAGCTGAACGACATCGTGGTATTTAACTATCCCGCTGGTGACACCCTCTGCTCGGCTCCGCAGTATCAGGCACAAGACTTTTATCGTTTGTGCTACGATGTCGGCTATCGGCTCTATCCGCAGCGACCGGATCCCGATTCGCTCGACCGCGAAACGCAAAGGATGTTTTTCGAGACCATCTATCAGGGTGGACGGCAATATATCAGCGAGAACTTTGCAGAGTTTGGCGATATCATCACCCGTCCGGCTGACCGCCGTGAGAACTATGTGAAGCGTTGTGTGGGTCTGCCTGGACAGACGCTCCAAATAAAGGACCATATCATTTATTTGGACGGCAAGGCTAATAAGGAACCCGACAATGTGCAGTATACTTATCATTTGAAGTTGAAGCAGCGCCTGCCTGACGAGTTGATGAAGGAATTAGGCATTACGATGGAGGATATGATGAGTCTGAACACCCTCGGCTATATGCCGCTGACGAAACAGGCGGTGGCTGAACTCAAGAATCAGGGCTATGCTGAGAGCATCGAACTGAACACGGAGGCTGAGGAGTGGGATATCTACCCGCTGAATGGCAATATGCACTGGACACGCGACAACTATGGACCGGTGTGGATTCCGAAAAAGGGTGAATCCATCGACTTGAATCTCGACAATATCGCCATTTATGAGCGGCCTATCCGTACCTACGAAGGCAACGACCTGATGGTGAAAGACGGTAAGATCTTTATCAATGGAGAGGTGGCCCCGAAGTATACGTTTAAGATGGACTACTACTGGATGATGGGTGACAATCGTCATAACTCGCTCGACTCCCGCTACTGGGGCTTTGTGCCTGAGGACCATATCGTAGGTAAGCCGATATTTATATGGTGGAGCAGCGATCCGGACAGGCACGGATTCGGAGGAATTCGTTGGAGCAGACTCTTTAGATTTGTGGATAACATAAAGTAGTTTATGGTTTATAGTTTACAGTTTACAGATGATTACATTTGTTGGCGGAATGGTTTGCAGGGAAATCAACTGTAAACCGTAAACTGTCAACTGTAAACAAAATAAGATGAAGGGGACGGTGAAGTTCATAGGGGCAATCGCGGTGGCGCTGGTGGTGATGCTGGCGTTTCGGAGCCTCGTGATGACCGTCTGCACTGTTGATGGCAAAGGTCTGGAACCTGTTTTCCAAGCGGGCGACCGTGTGGTGGTGAATCGTTGGAGCTATGGTCTGCGTACGGGAGAGGAGGGTAGTCTCTTTGATTATGGACGAATCTGCCGGCAGAATGTGGAAAAGGGCGATTTCATTGCGTTTGAGGACTCGCTGGGTGATGTGCTGATCTGCCGCTGTGCCGCTGTGCCTGGAGATACGATAGCCGGCAAGATTGTTCCTGGCGTGGTGAACTGTGCCGATCAGGACTATTATTGGGTGGAGTCGTTGGGTAAAAACAATGCCATCGACAGCCGTCAATTAGGCTTTATCCCAGAAGAACGCATTATCGGCCGAGCCTGTCTGATACTTTATAACCACAATCCTTCCACAGCCTTCTGGAAGGGCTATATGAAAGACCGCGTTTTATTGTTTCCATAATGAAGGCATTGCTCAGCACGACTTATTTCGGACCTGTTCAGTGGTACCAGAAACTGTATCGCTATGAGGAGGTGGAGATAGAGCAGTGGGAGAGTTTCCAGAAACAGACGTATCGAAATCGTTGCCTGATAGCGACGACGCAAGGGGTGCAGGCGCTGACGGTTCCAATAGAAAGGTTTTCGGGAAACAATATCAAAGATATTAAGATTAGCGATCATGGCAACTGGCGGCATTTGCATTGGAATGCACTGGTAAGTGCGTATGGGGAGTCGCCGTTTTTCGAGTATTATCAGGACGATATCAGACCATTCTTCGAAAAAAAATGGGAGTTTTTGTTTGATTTCAATGAGGACATCCGGATAAAGATGTGCGAGTTATTGGATATTCAGCCGAAGGTCGGTTATACGAAAGAGTTTACAGTTTACAGTTTACAGTTTACAGATGATTACCCTGCTATAAAGGAAGGGCTTGCTGGCAAATCAACTGTAAACTGTAAACTGTCAACTGTAAACAAAAGAATTGATTACCGTACGGCCATCAACCCTAAGCACCCGCAGCCAGACCCTGATTTCGAGCCGAAACCCTATTATCAAGTGTATCAGCAGAAGCATGGCTTTCTGGCGAATCTTTCCATCCTCGACCTGCTCTTCAACATGGGTCCGGAGGGTATTTTCTATCTCTGAGAGAAACGATGAAACAAATTGAAAACATATTAGAACGAGACCGATAATCGGTTTCGTCAATTCTTCCTACCTTTGCACCCGACTAAATCGCTGACAACAATGAAGAAATCTTTTCTGCTGACCCTCTGTTTCATGTCTTGTCTCATCGTCATGAGTCAGACACAACAGTTCTTTACCTCTGATAAACTGTCGAGCAACCGTGTGCTGGCCATCTGTCAGGACAAGACCGGTTATATCTGGGTAGGTACAGAATACGGCCTGAATAAATACGACGGTTATCGCTTCACCAACTACCTGCATGAGAATGACAAGCCCAACTCTATCAGCAGCAATATCATTTCCTTCCTCTTTTCCGATGCAGACGACAACCTCTGGGTGGGTACGCAGTTGGGACTGGACCGCTACAACCGCGACAACGACCAGTTTGAGCACATCAAGTTGGAGGGAGCCAAAGCTCTGCCGCGTATCAACGATATGGTGCAGGAAGACGACGACCACCTGCTGGTGGGAACGGCCGGCTACGGTCTCTACCGCTTGGATGTCAAAACCCTGAAGTCGGAGAAACTGGAGGGCTATGCCCAGGGTGATAAGGACTATTACAGCCATATCTTCATCGATAGTGAGGGGGCTTTCTGGAAATCAGGTCATGGCAGTAGTATCGACCGTCGCGTGCCAACCGGGAAGATACAGTCTTTTGAGTCGCCATACGGAACGGTGACGGGCTTTGCAGAATACGAAGGCGGTGTTCTGATGGCTTGTATTCATGGCCTGCTCTACTATCGTGACGGGCAGATGTACGAACACTATTTCGACCTGTCGGAGATTGGTGGCAACGAGCAATTCTTCCGCATTGCCATTACTGACCGTCACGACAATCTGTTTGTGGGTACAATAGGCAGTGGTCTTTGTTGGATACCACGCGGTGAGCACAAACTCAGGAAATATGACTACCAGAGTGCTACGTTCGATTTAAGTACGTCGAACATATGGGCCCTGTTTGAGGATAATCAGGACAACCTGTGGGTGGGCTGCCAGAACCGTGGCCTGCTCATGCTGCCGCAACAGGAACCACTTTTCCGTAGTTGGAAGTTCCCAGATCTGCACATGGCCACCGGCGGTACGCTTACCTCTGTCTGTGAAGGAGAGAACGGTATTACATGGTGTGCAGTCCAGAACAACGGTATCTATGGCATGGATGAGAAGGGAAGGGTGGTGGCCCATCCGGCATCGCCAGAAGGTACCTATCTCATTTATCGCGACAAGGGTGGCAACTACTGGATAGGCACCAATGGTGCCCTCTATGCCTATAATCCGCTGACGGGCTCTGCACAGAAGAAGGCCTCGTTCAGCAATGGCTTCATCAACGCCATGACCGACGATGGCAAGGGCCATCTCATCTTCTCGCTCTTCGGCGAGGGCATCTGTGTCTATGACAATTCTACGGGAGAAGTGAAGAAGTACTCCATGCGTGCCGAGGATTCGCCACGCGGACGACTGCATAATGACTGGGTGTCGAACCTTTTTACCGACAGCCGTGGAATCATTTGGATCTGTACCGCCTCAGGCATCAACTGCTATGACCCTGTGGGAGATCATTTCCATCCCTATGGCTGGGATGTGCTGCTCGACTATAATGCTATACAGGCGGTGTGTGAAACCCGTGACCATCGTTTCCTGATAGGCACCATTACTGGTCTCTATGCCTACGATGCCAAGAAGAAAGAGGCTGTACCTTTCGAGGGGGCAGAGATGCTTAGCAACAAGGTGGTAGGTGCCATCGTTGAGGACCGCTCTGGCGATATCTGGTGCAGTACTACGATGGGTATTTGGCAGTATAAGCGCGAAGAAAGGCAGTTTGTGGGCTATCTGCATGGAAACGGACTCGCCAGTCGTGAATATGTGAACGGCGTAGTGATGCATACCGCAGGAGATCGTATTTGGTTCGGGTTTAGCGATGGTCTTACCTCGTTTGTACCGGAGGACATAGACCACTACCGGCCCAGTCAGGAGAAAGTACAGCTCACAGGCTTTTATGTGGGCGACACACCAGTGATGGGCTCTTCGACAGGCTCAAAGACCGATCGTTTTGAACTCTCATATATCGATAATACTTTCACCATGGAATTCTCGTTGCTGAACTACTCGAATGCGGAGAACGTCATCTACGAATACCGTCTGAATGGTGCCAAGGATTGGACACGTACCGCGACTGGCGACAATGTGGTGTCCTTCCACCACCTGCAGCCCGGCTCCTATGCGATGGAGGTGCGCGCCTACGACAATGGTGTCTATACCGAGCCGCAGGTGTATCATATTATCGTTAAGGCTCCATGGTACCAGTCCTCGTGGGCGTACCTATTATATACAGCTCTGATAGCAGCCATTATCGGTTTCATCGTGTGGTTCTACCTCCGCAAGCGTAGTCAGCAGTTGGACGAAGACAAAATGAAGTTCCTTATCAATGCCACCCACGACATCCGCTCGCCGTTGACACTGATCATGAGTCCGCTGCACAAGTTGCTGAGAAAGGATTTGGGCGAGGATATCAAGGAAGAGCTCAAGACCATCGAGCACAATGCCAGCCGTATTCAGAATCTTGTAAACCAGATACTCGACATCCGCAAGATTGACAAGCAGCAGATGAAGATCCACTGTCAGGAGACCGATATTGTGCAGTATGTGGGCAATATCCTCAAGTCGTACGAATATACGGCCCGTGAGCGGGGGCTTTCACTGACTTATGCACCAGCCATTGACCGTCTGGATGTGTGGTTAGACCGCAACCAGTTCGATAAGGTGATAGACAACCTAATGTCGAATGCCTTCAAATATACTTACGATGGCGGGGCCATTGAAGTGCGTGTCGATCAGACAGACCATTATACTGCTGAGTTGAATGTCATCGACAACGGTATGGGTATCAAAGGTGATGTCAATAAGATTTTTGACCGTTTCTATCAGGGCAGTACCTCGCGCTCGTTGCATATCGAGGGAACAGGTATCGGTCTGAACCTCTGTAAGATGATCATGTCGATGCACCACGGTACGATTACCGCCGAGAACCGTACAGACTCGTCTGGTAGTATCTTCACTGTCAGTCTGCCTTTGGGCAATAGTCACTTCACGAAGGAGGAATTGGAGGCGGTCGATCCCATAGAGAAGAGCTCACGCACGAAACCGCAGACGAACCATCGTATTCTTGTGGTCGACGATGATGTGGAGATAGGCAAATATATCACGCAGGAATTAGGTTCCTATTATCATGTCACTGCAGTGACGGGTGCCCGCGAGGCCCTGCGCTGCCTATTGGAAACTGTAAACAGTAAACCGTCAACTGTAAACTGTAAATCGTTCGACCTTGTGGTGAGCGACGTAATGATGCCCGAGATGGACGGCTTCACCTTCCTCCGTATGATGAAAACCAATATGAACCTCAGTCACATACCTGTGGTGATGCTCACCTCGAAGGCTGACGTCGCCAACCGTCTTGAAGGTCTTGAGAAAGGTGCTGACGCCTATCTGGCCAAGCCTTTCGATATGGATGAGTTGCATGTAGTCATCAACAACCTCATCAGCAAGTCGCTCCACCTGAAGGGTAAGTTCTCCGGTGCCCAGCAGCAGAAAGAGAAGTTGGTGGAAAAGGAAGTGAAGGGCAATGACGAATTGTTGATGGAGCGTGTGATGAAGGCTGTGAATACCCACATGTCGGATAGTGATTTCAATGTCGATATGCTCACTCGGGAGGTAGGTATCAGCCGTGCCCAACTCCACCGTAAGATGAAGGAATTGACAGGTCTGCCTGTAAGTGAATTCATCCGGAACATTCGGCTTGAACAGGCCGTGCGGCTGTTGAAGGAACAGAAGATCAACGTGACACAGGTGGCTTATACCGTCGGTTTCAGCAATGTTGCACATTTCTCCACCGTGTTTCGTAAACAGTTCGGTGTTTCACCTTCAGAGTATATTGAGCAACACAATTCCTCAGAAACAAAATGACAACGAAATGAGATAAACACAAAAGCCTGAGACGCACATTCTGTCTATCTTTGCCGCAGTTTTCATAAATTAATAACCATTATTATTAACTAACATCAAATTTATGAGTTTCAAAGCAAAGAAGACAGCCTTATGCGTAGGATTATGCTTTCTTGGTATGATCTCTGCTCAGCAGGCTTCGGGCGCTACCGAATCAGTAGCTTCCGTACAACAGTCCAGACAGGCAACAGGACGCGTCGCTGACTCACAGGGTCCGCTGATTGGCGCCACAGTCATGGAGAAAGGTACAAACAACGGAACAGTGACCGACTTCAACGGTAACTTCACGCTCAGTGTGAAATCTGGTGCCACGCTCGTTATCTCTTACGTGGGTTATGAGACCCAGGAAGTGAAGGCCGGTGAAAACCTGCACATCACATTGTCAGAAGACGGACACATCGTCAACGAGGTGGTGGTAATCGGTTACGGTACCCAGCGCCGTGAGGCAGTGACCGGATCGGTGGCTAACATTGGTGGTGAGAAACTGAACCAGATTGCAGCCTCCAACGCAGCACAGGCTCTGCAGGGTCGTGTCGCCGGTGTGCTTATGACACAGACCAGTTCTAAGCCAGGTGCTGAGATGCAGATCCGTATCCGTGGTCAGCGCTCACTGACAGCCTCTAACGACCCGCTGATCGTGCTTGATGGTATTCCTTTCATGGGTAATCTGTCGGATATCAACCCCGCCGACATCAAGTCGATGGATATCCTGAAAGATGCCTCTGCAACTGCTATCTACGGTTCTCGTGGTGCCAATGGTGTGATAATCATCACCACAGCTAAGGGTAATCAGGGTGCACCAGCCAAGGTGACCTATAATGGCTATGTCAGCTTTAAGAAGATTTTCAAGAAGTATCCGATGATGGATGGACCTACCTTCTCGCAATTCCGTCAGTATGCAGGCAAGTACCAGAATTCTCTTGATGAGAGCGATGATACCAATACCGATTGGCAGGATTTGTACTACCAGACAGGTGTGGGTCATAATCACGACGTATCTGTGGCTGGCGGCACCAACGGTGGCAGCTATAGCTTCGGCGCCGGTTACTATCATGACGAGTCAGTGGTTCCTACTGAGCAGTATAACCGTATATCTATTCGTGGTAACTTCGATCAGAAAGTGGGCAAGTACTTCCGATTTGGTCTGAACACAAATAACAACTATAACAAGACAGAGGGTGTCAACAATATTTATAATGTATTGAGTGCATCTCCGCTGTCAAGTCCCTATGATAAGGATGGTAACCTGAAGCGTTACAATGCCCTCCCTGCTGACGACCAGGTGGTAATTACCAAAGAGACGGTAGAGCGCGACAAGGATATCTGGCTGAACGAGACCAAGGGTATAGGTTCTTATAACACACTTTTCGGTGAGTTACAGTGCCCGTGGGTTGAAGGTCTGACCTATCGTATCAACATCGGTTTGAACTTCCGCAACTCAAAGAACGGCAATTTTACAGGTACTGGTGTGAACAACAAGGATCCCAATGCCGTCAATGGTGCTGGTGTCTCTGAGAACCAGACTCGCAACTGGACGGTGGAGAATCTGATTACCTTCGACCGTACCTTCGCTGAGAAGCACAACCTGAACGTTGTAGGTATGTATTCTGCTGAGCAGACCACATACGAGTCCACAGGTGGCAGTGCTCAGGATATTCCTGCAGACTTCTTCCAGTACTATGCACTCGACAAGGCCACCGGTCAGGCAAACCTCACCAACTTTAACTATTGGCAGAGCGGTCTGATGTCTTGGATGGGTCGTGTGATGTATTCATACGATAATAAGTACATGCTTTCTGCAGCCCTCCGTTCCGATGCTTCTTCACGTCTGGCCAAAGGTCATCAGTGGCATACTTATCCTGCTGTCAGTGCAGGTTGGAACATCGCCCGTGAAGAATTCATGGAGAGCACAAAGTCTTGGCTCGACAACCTGAAACTCCGTGTAGGTTATGGTGAGACCTCTAACCAGAGTATCAATCCTTATTCTACACTCGGTGGTCTGGCTGTCCGCAACTATAACTTCGGAAATGGCACCAATTACAAGGCAGGTTACTACGTGAATGCATTGCCTAACCCCGAACTGGGCTGGGAGTATTCCAAGACTTGGAACTTCGGTCTCGACTTCTCACTGTTCAATGGTCGCCTTTCTGGTTCGTTCGAGTATTACATCCAGAAGACCAAGGACATCCTGCTCGATGTATCACTGCCTTCTACCTCAGGTGTGAGCAGCTTCACGGGTAACATCGGTAATACCCAGAATAAAGGCTTTGAGCTGACTTTGAACGGTATCATCCTTGACAACAAGAACGGTTGGACTTGGGAAGCAGGTATCAACCTGTATGCAAACCGCAACAAGCTGACCAAGCTGACAGGTACAGAGCCTATCGTCCTGGCCGATGGAACCATTCAGGAGGAGCGTGACGTGGCCAACCGTTGGTTCGTAGGCTATCCCATCGATGTGATTTACGATTATGAGTATGATGGTCTGTGGAATGCTGAGGATGTTTACGAAGTGACGCTTGCTGATGGTACCAAGACAACTAATCTGGCCATTCTGGAGCCAGGTGGCGACTTGGGTATGATTAAGGTGAAGTACAACGACGACGTGCTTGATGCCAACGGTGTTCCTACCCGCCAGATCGGCGATGACGACCGTCGCATCCAGAGCATGGAGCCCGACCTCATCGGTGGTTTCAATACAACGGTTGGTTATAAGGGCTTCGATCTGACCGTGATCGGTGCTTTCCAGATTGGTGGTAAGCTGATTTCCGCCATCCACTCTGGCAATGGCTATCTGAACATGCTGGATGGTCGTCGTAACAACATCGACGTTGACTACTGGACAGAACAGAACACCGGTGCCAAGTATCCGAGACCCAATGGTATCCGTTCAGGTGATAACCCCAAATACGCTTCTACACTCGGTTATTTCGATGCAGGCTACCTGAAGGTTCGTGCTATCACTCTTGGTTACAACTTCGAGAATATCAAGGCCGTGAAGGATTTCGGCATCAGCCGTCTGCGCCTGTATGCTACGATTCAGAACCCGTTCGTGCTCTTTTCACCGTTCAACAACGAGAGTGGACTCGATCCTGAGACCAACTCTTGGGCAAACCAGAACACTGCTGTGGCTTACAGCGAGTACTCTGGCAAGCACAGAATGCCTATCGTAGGTTATAATACACCTGCTACCCGCAACTTCATGTTCGGTCTTAACGTGACTTTCTAAGACAACGAATTATACGAATTAAACGAATTTTTTATATGAAAACAATATATAAATCAATCTGTGCAATCTGCGTAATCTGTGGTTTATGGTCCTGCTCCGATGTGCTTGACGAACAGCCGCGCAGCCAGTTTGACCCGACATTCTTCACCACGAAGACGGGTATTGAGGGCGGTCTGACTTCGCTCTATGCTCACCTGCGCTATTTCTATGGCAATGGTTATTTCTTGAACAGTGTGGAAACAGGTACCGACGAGTACACCTACGCACAGTCTGCTGATGGTAACTTCAAAGATGCCGACCTCTCAGGTGTGGGTTCTATGACACCTAACAACTCTATCGCAGGCTCTATCTGGGGAACTGCATTCCCCAACATCAATACTGCCAGTGGTATCATTGAGAATGGTGCTGATGCAGGTATCGATGATGCCCTACTTGCTGAGGCTTATTTCTTCCGTGGCTTCGACTATTTCCTGCTGGTGCAGACCTACGGTGGCGTGCCCTTGGATTTAGGTGCCGGTGAGCTGAAGTTCAATACCTCTACCGTTCGTACTTCTGTACGCAACACCGTGCCTGAGGTTTATGCTGCTATCTTCGCTGATCTGGAGAAGGCTCTGGCTGATCTGCCTGAGAATCCCCGTCTGACAGGTACTGTCACAAAGAATGTGGCCCGTCTGTATCTCGCAAAGGCTTATCTCACCTATGCCTGGTGGTTAGAGAATCCCAACAACATTCCCACCTATCCTGAGTGCAGCCGTAATGCCGGCGAGGCACAGAGCTATTTC
>Ga0265300_10004256_pt1 | contig 11454 bp, 10 predicted proteins | sample AusTroGonzalo_MG_FD_193482 | JGI IMG/M metagenome (GOLD analysis project Ga0265300, IMG submission 193482) | Bovine rumen microbial communities from tropical cattle in Woodstock, Queensland, Australia - Gonzalo_03 | ecosystem: Host-associated > Mammals > Digestive system > Stomach > Rumen ... | reverse complement strand
TCTGCGATTTCTGCGATAATGATGTAAACCAGTGGGTAACACAGCTGCTAAGCATTACGGCCATCACCGCCATCATAAATAGTTGTTTAATTGTTCTCATACGCTTTATGGTTTGGTTTTGTTTTGTGCAAAGGTAGCTTATTCTTTTGTCCCATCAAATTCTTTTTCCCTATTTGTATATAGGGATTTCCCTATATTATGACCACATGTTTGAACTTTGCAACCGGGTTGCAGAAGGATGTTTGTACCTTTGCACCGGAAATAAATAATAAAACGACAGAGATATGGGAAAAATAGAATGTAAGACGTGTGGTCATCATGAGCATCATCATCATCACGAACACCACCACGAACACCACCACGAACATAATACTAAGGAGCAGCTGCGATTGATAATAATCACGGCGGTGCTGCTGGTTGGAGCGGTTATAATAGAGCATTGGTTGCAGTTGGAAACATGGCAACTGTTGCTGGTCTATCTTATACCTTATATAATAATAGGACACGACACGCTGAAAGAGGCAGCCGAGGGGTTGGTGCACGGCAATCCGTTTAACGAGCACTTCCTTATGAGTGTTGCCACCATCGGTGCTCTGTGTATCGGTTTCCTCCCTGGGGCTGAGACTCAGTTTCCTGAGGCGGTGTTTGTTATGCTGTTCTTTCAGGTAGGCGAGCTCTTTGAGGGCTATGCCGAGGGCAAGAGTCGCGACAGCATAGCGCACCTGATGGAGATAAAACCCGATAGCGCCACAGTTTTGAGAAGTGAGAATAGCGGAACTTTGAGCGAGGTTACAGTATCGCCCGACGAGGTTAAGGTGGGCGAGATCATCGTGATACGTCCGGGCGAGAGAGTACCGCTGGATGGTGTGATAGTAGAAGGCACAAGTGCGCTGAACACCGTAGCGCTTACGGGCGAGTCTTTGCCGCGCGACGTGGCCGAAGGCGACGAGGTGATATCAGGTTGCGTTAACCTGAGTGGGGTAGTGCGTGTACGCGTTACTAAGCCTTACGGCGAAAGCACTGTTTCTAAGATAATACGCCTTGTGGAGAGTGCTGGCGAGACAAAATCTAAGAGCGAAACTTTCATCACCCGCTTTGCCCGCATCTACACACCTATAGTAGTGTTTGCTGCAATAGCCTTGGCAGTTGTTCCTACATTGCTGGGCGGAGCTTTCAGCACATGGCTTTACAGGGCTCTTATGTTCCTTGTGGTATCATGTCCTTGTGCGCTTGTAATCAGCGTGCCGCTAACATTCTTCGGCGGTATAGGTGGTGCATCGCGCCACGGAATACTTATAAAAGGAGCAAGCTTTATCGATGTTCTTTCGAATATTGACACCGTGGTGTTTGACAAGACCGGAACGCTTACTCACGGACAGTTTGCCGTAACGGCGGTACATCCCGACAGCTACGACGAGCACCAGCTGTTGCACCTTGCTGCTCATGTAGAGCACTTCTCAACGCACCCGATAGGAGCAGCCTTAAGAGATGCTTTCCCCGATGAGGCTACCGACGGATGCAAGGTTAGTAACGTGCGCGAGGCTGCCGGACAGGGCATAATAGCTACTGTTGGCGATAAGGAGGTGGCTGTGGGCAACACTAAGCTGATGGACACCGTGGGTGCCAAATGGCACGACTGCCAGCATCTGGGCACCATAATACACGTGGCCATAGACGGAAAATATGCCGGACACATAGTGATAAACGACCAGATTAAGGCAGATAGTGCTGAGGCTATAAAGGCTCTGGGTGAGCTGGGTGTTAAACGTACGGTGATGCTTACTGGCGACCGTAAGGAGGTGGCAGAGAATGTTGCAAACACACTCGGTCTTACAGAATTCTACGCCGAGCTTATGCCGGCCGATAAAGTATCGAAAATAGAAAACCTTTCTAACCTCGCCTTCGTGGGTGACGGTATTAACGATGCTCCTGTACTTGCTCGCGCCGATGTGGGTATCGCCATGGGCGGACTGGGTAGCGATGCCGCTATCGAAGCAGCCGACGTTGTGCTGATGGATGACAAACCATCTAAGATTGCATTGGCCATACGATTAGCCCGTCGCACACTTAACATAGCTCGACAGAACGTATGGTTGGCTATAGGAATAAAACTTGCAGTACTCGTATTGGCAGCAGTAGGCTTGGCCACCATGTGGATGGCGGTGTTTGCTGATGTGGGAGTAACTGTAATTGCTGTATTGAATGCTATGCGCGCCCTGCGTGCATAGCTTACGGCTGCTTTGCCTACCGAAGTACACCCGCACGGAATCGAACCGTGACCAACAGAACCGGAATCTGTTATTCTATCCTTTAAACTACGGGTGCGATTGCTGCAAAGCAGGTGCAAAAGTACAAATTATAATTGATAATTGACAATTGATAATTGATAATTAGGATTTGTTAACGAGTCGTCAGATTGTGCAAATTGTTAGTAGAAATCAAATATTTTGTGTCAGAATGCAAAAATAATTAGGTTTTTGCTTGCATTTTAATAATAAATGTGTACCTTTGCACGCAATTTAAGCATAAACTGATAATATGGGACAAGTAATTAAGCCTGTTATGTATGAACCGCTGCTGGATATGAAGCAGACGGAGCAAGGCATTAAACTGATAAAAGAGTTCTTCCAACAGAACTTATCTACAGAACTGAGATTGCGCCGAGTAACGGCACCACTCTTTGTGCTGAAAGGACTGGGTATCAACGACGATCTGAACGGTGTGGAGCGCCCCGTTAGCTTCCCCATTAAGGATCTGGGCGATGCCAAGGCCGAGGTGGTGCACTCGCTGGCTAAATGGAAGAGACTTAGTCTGGCTGAGTACAAGATAGAGCCAGGATATGGTATCTATACCGATATGAACGCCATACGTGCCGACGAGGAGCTTGACAACCTGCACTCGCTGTATGTAGACCAGTGGGACTGGGAGGCTGTAATCCGCAAGGAAGACCGCACATTGGCATTCCTTAAGAACATCGTTGAGCGTATCTATGCCGCTATACGTCGTACTGAATACCTTACCTGCGAGACTTATCCGCAGATAAAGCCATTCCTGCCCGAGAAGATACATTTTATTCACGCAGAGGAGCTGGTACAGATGTATCCCGACAAGACTCCAAAGGAGCGCGAGGATGCTATCTGCGAGAAGTACGGAGCTGTATTCGTGATAGGTATCGGCGGTAAGCTGAGCAATGGCGAGAAGCACGACGGGCGCGCTCCTGACTACGACGACTGGAGTACAGTGGCCGAGGACGGACGTGCCGGACTTAACGGCGATATCCTGATATGGTATCCTGTGTTGGGCCGCAGTTTCGAGTTGTCGAGCATGGGTATACGTGTTGACAAGGAGAGCCTGCTGCGCCAGCTTAAGATAGAAGGCAAGGAAGAGCGCGAACAGCTTTACTTCCACCAGCAACTGCTTAACGACAAACTGCCACTCTCTATCGGTGGTGGTATCGGCCAGAGCCGACTCTGTATGGTTTTGCTGCATAAGGGACACATCGGAGAAATTCAGGCTTCAATCTGGCCTGAGGATATGCGTAAAGCATGCAAAGCTCTCGGCATGAATCTTATATAATAATCGCCCTTATCGCGATTATTATATCTGCCTGTGGCGGCCAGAGGCAGCCGCGCGCTTATGGTGGAGTGGTCGAGCTTACCAGCGACGACAGTATGACCATAAAGATGGGGCAGTGGGACTTGCTGAAGTACCATAGCGATAAGCTTGGACTCGACATAAACTACCCATCGTTCCTATATCACCAAGACCTGCCGCATGAGTACGGTCAAGAGGTGTTTATGGCCGACGATATATCGATATCGGTAATGGTCGACTCGCTTAAGGGAACGCATCGCCCGGCTAGTCAACTAATGTTGGCTATGGGTGCCGACCTTGTTGAGGTAGGCGAGGATTACAGCATACAGGCTGGTAGCGACGAGGACTTTGACTACTACGGCAAGGTGCTTGAAGAAGACACCACCCGACTGGTAACTGTATTGTTGCGCTATAAGCCCGAACACAGCGAAGCTGTAGAGCCTATGCGCGAGTGGGTGAGAAATTTCAGACTGAAATAATTGACGTATCATATTTTTAACACGGATTAATCTAATTTTTCGTCAAGAAATCGAGGTTAATCCGTTTTCTTTTTGTACCTTTGCAGCCAAATTTGATTTATTATAACGTTATAAGATTAAAAAATGGCTGAAAGTAAGAAAATTAAGACCGCTTTGGTGAGTGTTTTCCACAAGGACGGACTGGATGAGCTTTTGAAGAAGCTGAATGATGAAGGTGTAAAGTTCCTGTCTACCGGTGGCACACAGCAGTTTATTGAGTCACTCGGCTACGAGTGTCAGAAGGTAGAGGACGTTACAACCTATCCATCAATTCTGGGTGGACGTGTAAAGACTCTGCATCCAAAGGTGTTTGGAGGTATTCTGGGACGTCGCGACAATGAGGGCGATCAGGAGCAGATGAAGAAGTATGAGATTCCTGAGATCGACCTGGTTATTGTAGACCTTTATCCATTTGAGCAGACTGTAGCAAGTGGTGCCAGCGAGGCTGACATCATCGAGAAGATTGATATAGGTGGTATCTCACTTATCCGTGCTGGAGCAAAGAACTTCAAGGATGTGGTTATCGTTCCAAGCAAGGCTGAGTACAGCGTGCTGCTCGACATTCTGAACAAGAAGGGTGCTCAGACTGATATCGAGGATCGTCGTATGTTTGCTACCCGCGCTTTCGGCGTAAGCAGCCACTACGATACTGCTATCAACGGTTGGTTTGTTAAGACAGCCAAATAAAAGGTTAAATTGTAAATAGTCAAATAGTCAAATAATGGGATTTTTTAGTTTCGTACAGGAAATAGCAATGGACCTTGGCACCGCCAACACCATTATCATCAGCGATGATAAGATTGTGGTTGACGAGCCATCGGTTGTTGCATTGGATCGCCGTACCGACAAAATGATTGCCGTTGGTAACGAGGCGAAGATGATGTATGAGAAGACTCACGAGAACATTCGTACCATCCGTCCTCTGCGCGATGGTGTGATTGCCGACTTCTCTGCTTGCGAGCAGATGATGCGTGGTCTTATTAAGATGGTTCACACTGGTAGCCGTCTGTTCTCACCTTCACTGCGCATGGTGATTGGTGTTCCTTCAGGTTCTACTGAAGTAGAGCTGCGTGCCGTTCGCGACTCAGCCGAGCATGCCGACGGACGCGATGTTTACCTGATTTTCGAGCCTATGGCCGCTGCTATCGGTATCGGTATCGATGTTGAGGCACCAGAGGGTAACATGATTGTTGACATCGGTGGTGGTTCTACCGAGATTGCTGTTATATCACTGGGTGGTATCGTATCTAACAACTCTATACGTACCGCTGGCGACGATCTCACAGCCGATATCCAGGAATATATGTACCGTCAGCACAACGTTAAGGTTAGTGAGCGTATGGCTGAGCGTATCAAGATTAACGTAGGTTCGGCTCTTACCGACCTTGGCGATGAGGCTCCAGACGATTTCATCGTTCACGGACCAAACCGTATCACAGCCCTGCCTATGGAGGTGCCTGTATGCTATCAGGAGATTGCTCACTGTCTTGACAAGACCGTAGCAAAGATTGAGAACGCTGTGCTCTCTGCACTCGAGAATACTCCACCAGAGCTGTATGCCGATATCGTTAAGAACGGTATCTATCTGTCAGGTGGTGGCGCCCTGCTGCGTGGTCTCGACAAGCGTCTCACCGATAAGATGCACATTCCGTTCCACGTGCCCGAGGATCCCCTCCACAGCGTGGCAAAGGGTGCCGGCATCGCACTGAAGAACATTGATCGTTTCAATTTCTTGATGAGATAAAACCTATAGGGAATGCGCAATCTGCTGGATTTCCTTTACAAGTATCACCACTGGCTAGTTTTCATACTGTTGGAAGTAGTCAGTGTTGTTCTGTTGTTTCAGTACAACAGCTATCAGGGCAGTGTGTGGTTTTCAAGCGCCAGCGCCGTGGCCGGTAAGGTTTACGAGCTGGAGAGCAAGATGACCGCATACCTCTCTATGGCAAAGGAGAACGAGGAACTCACTATGCGTAACATCTATCAGGAGCGACAGCTTGACCAGTTGCGCCGACTTTATGCCGAGGCAACAAAGGATACCACAGCTGCCGAACTGAAAGAGCTTGAATTCCTCAGTCAGTATAAACTGATACCAGCCAAGGTTGTTGAGAACTCTATTCACAAAGCCGAGAACCTTATTACAATCGATAAGGGACGCAAGGATGGGGTAGAGCCCGACATGGGTGTTGCTTGCGGTAACGGCGTGGTAGGTGTGGTCTATCTGGTCAGCGATCACTACTCGGTAGTAATCTCGGCCCTTAATGCTGCATCATCACGCATCAGCTGCGCCATTCGTGGTCGCGGATATTTCGGTTATCTTCACTGGTATGGCGGCGACCCATCGGTAGCCTATGTAGAAGATGTGCCCCGCCATGCTAAGTTCAAACTCGGCGAGTGGATGGTAACCAGTGGCTTCTCAAGCATCTTCCCCTCTGGTGTTCAGGTAGGAAAGATTGAGCAGGCCTACAATTCAAGCGACGGTCTTTCGTATAAGCTTAAGGTACGTCTAAGTACCGACTTTGGCAATGTGCGCGATGTTGTGGTTATAAGCGATAAGAGCATAGCCGAACGCGCTGCACTTATGCAGGCCGCCCGCGACTCTATTAGTTTCAAACAGCGTCAATAGTTAAGAAGATGAAGATAGAACTTGTAAACCGATTGGTGATGTTCCTTTCACTGCTTGTGGCTCAGGTACTTATTCTGAACCATGTGCACTTTCTGGGCGTTGGCACACCGCTGCTTTACGTTTACTTTGCCATCACCTTCCGCCGCAACTTCCCCAAGTGGCTTGTGCTGGTGTCGTGTTTCCTGCTTGGACTCTTCATCGACATCTTCTCTAACACCCCAGGCTTGGCATCAAGCGTAATGACTATTGCAGGCTTGGCACAATGCTACCTTATGAATCTTATAGCTCCGCGCGATTCGGCCGAAGACCTTGCTGCATCTATCAAGACGCTGGGTTTCAGTAAGTTTGCCACGCTTAGCGCCATTATTACCGGCTTGTATTGTGTGCTGTTTTTTGCTCTCGAGGCATTCAATTTCTTTGATATACTTATGTGGTTGGCACGTTCGTTTGTTAGTACCGTGCTAACTATGGTGCTGATTTTAGCTATTGAAAGTGTTAGAAGCAGGTGAAGCAGAAGGACTTCGATCTTGAGTATCGCAAATACGTGATTGCTGGAGTGGCCGCATTGATTGTGTTCATCTACATCGTGCGTCTCTTTATGCTTCAGATTACCAGCGACGACTACAAGAAGAGTGCCGACTCTAACGCTTTCCTCAAGAAAATAGAATATCCATCTCGTGGTGCCATCTTGGATCGTACGGGTAAGCTGATGGTTTATAATCAGCCTTCGTACGACATTATGGTGGTGATGAACGAGATGAGAGATCGCCTTGATACACTTGATTTCTGCCAGGCTCTCGGCATCACTCGCGAGGAGTTCGACCGCCGTATGGCCACGATGAAAGACCGCAGTAAGAATCCCGGTTACTCACGATTCACCGAGCAGCTGTTCCTTAGTCAGCTTAGCGATAAGGACTTCAGCGTGTTCCAGGAGAAGATGTATCGTTTCCCCGGTTTCTACATCCAGAAGCGTAGTGTGCGCCAGTATACCTATAATATGGGTGCCCACGTGCTTGGCGATGTGGCTGAGGTGTCGCCCGCTGATATCGAGGAGGACGACTACTACCAGCCTGGCGACTACATCGGAAAGCTTGGTATTGAGCGCTCGTACGAGAAACAGCTGCGCGGACAGAAGGGTATTCAGATATTGCTGCGCGATGCTCACGGACGTGTTCAGGGCCGCTATCAGAACGGAGCCCTCGACCAGCGAGCCATTCCCGGCAAGAACCTCACACTTGGCATCGATGCCGAACTACAGGCACTTGGCGAGCGACTGATGGAGGGTAAGATTGGTGCTATCGTGGCTATCGAACCTTCTACCGGTGAGGTGCTGTGTATGGTTTCATCGCCTACGTACGATCCGCGACAGATGGTGGGTCGTATGCGTAGTAAGAACCATCGTGCATTGCAGCAGGATGTGTGGAAACCACTGCTTAACCGTGCCATCATGGGACAGTATCCTCCCGGCTCAACATTCAAGACCACCCAAGGACTTACGTTTATGACCGAGGGTATCATCAACTCGCACACCATGTATCCCTGTGCTCACGGATTCAACTTCAAGGGTCTGCACGTAGGTTGTCACGGCCATGCTGCACCACTGCCGCTTGTGCCCGCACTTAGCACATCGTGCAACGGATACTTCTGTTGGGGACTTTATCACATGATAAACACCAACATCAGCAAATACGGCTCAGTTCAGAACGCTATGAACACATGGCGCGACTATATGGTGTCTATGGGATTCGGATACCGCTTGGGTATCGACCTTCCGGGCGAGAAACGCGGACTTATCCCTAACGCCATGTTCTACGATAAGGCTTATAAGGGTTCGTGGAACGGACTCACCATCATATCAATCGCCATCGGACAGGGTGAGGTAAACGCCACACCGCTGCAGATAGCAAACCTTGGTGCCACAATTGCCAATCGTGGCTACTTCTATGTGCCTCACGTAGTGAAGCAGGTTCAGGGCGAGCCCCTCGACACTGCCTTTACACGCAAGCACTACACCAAGGCCAGCAAAGAGGCTTACGACTATGTGGTTCAGGGCATGCGCTCGTCGGTGCTCGGAGGTACTTGTCACGAGCTTAGCAAATACGATTTCATGGCGTGCGGAAAGACCGGTACGGCTCAGAACCGCGGTCACGACCACTCGGTGTTCATGGGCTTTGCACCTATGGACAACCCAAAGATTGCCGTTGCCGTTTATGTTGAGAACGGTGGATGGGGTGCAACTTACGGTGTGCCCATCGGCGGCTTGATAATGGAGAAATACTTGAAAGGAAAACTATCTGAGGCCAGCGAGGCTAAGGCTCGCGGCATTCAGGAACGTAGAATAGCATATGGCGCAGGCGATAGGTAACAGAAAGGAAAAAGGAGTAATCCGATCACTCGATTATTGGACGATCATCATCTACATCGCCCTGCTCACCTTCGGATGGGTAAGCGTGTGTGGTGCCAGCTACAGCTATGGCGATACCGATCTGTTCAGCCTCGACACCCGCTCGGGTATGCAGATTGTGTGGATCGGCACATCCATCGTGCTTGGATTCGTTATCCTTATGCTCGACGACCGCTACCTCGACATGTTTGCCTACATCATATTCGGTGTGATGCTCATACTGCTGTTCGGAACCATATTCAATCCGCATAGCATCAAGGGATCCCGATCTTGGCTTGTATTGGGCCCTGTGCGATTGCAACCTGCCGAATTTGCTAAGTTTGCTACGGCATTGGCGCTTGCCAAGATGATGAATACCTATGGGTTCAACATAGGCAAGTGGAAGGATTTCGGCCTTGCATTGGCGGTGATATTCATACCTATGCTGTTCATCGTTATGCAGCGCGAGACGGGTTCTGCACTTGTCTATCTCTCGTTCTTCCTTATGCTCTATCGCGAGGGAATGCCGGGTAGCATCCTGTTCACGGGGGTGGCTATGGTCATCTACTTTGTGGTGGGCATACGCTTTGCCGACGTGATGATGAGCATCACGCCAACCTCGGTAGGAGAGTTTGCTGTACTGCTGCTTGTACAGATATTCTCGGTAGGACTTGTCTATGTGTATTGTAACGATAAGCGCGACACCATCCGCATGGCGCTTGTTGGTTTTGCAGTCACGATTGTTGCACTGATATTCGCCCTGTATATCATCCCGTTCGATGTCAACATCGTGGAGACGATACTCTGTGTGGCTATGATTATATATCTGTTATACCGTTTCCTGGCCACACGCTTCCGCAACTATCTGTGGATTACGGCATTTGCACTTGGTTCGCTGCTGTTCTACAATGTGGCCGACTACGGACTGAACCACGTGCTTGAGCCCCACCAGCGGGTGCGTATCAACGTGCTGCTTGGACTTGAAGAAGACCTAAAGGGTGCTGGTTATAACGTGCATCAGAGTGAGATTGCCATTGGTTCGGGCGGACTTCAGGGAAAGGGATTCCTTAACGGCACCCAGACAAAGCTGAAATATGTGCCTGAGCAGGATACCGACTTCATCTTCTGCACCGTTGGCGAAGAAGAAGGCTTTGTGGGTTCAGCAGGAGTATTGCTGTTGTTCCTGGCATTGATTTGGCGACTGATACACCTCGCCGAGCGACAAGTGCATCGTTTTGGCCGAGTCTACGGCTATTGTGTGGTAAGTGTATTCTTATTCCATGTGTTTATCAATGTGGGTATGGTGCTTGGCCTTACCCCGGTTATTGGTATTCCGTTGCCGTTCTTTAGTTATGGAGGCTCATCGTTGTGGGGATTCACGCTGTTGCTGTTTATCTTCCTCCGCATCGACGCCGCCCGCAACCTGCTGCACAACTAATCTCTAAATTCTCACTTCTTAATTATCTCTACACCCACGTCGGTTATTCCCGGCATGGTCTCACGCTTCATGTGGTGCATCACGTAAATATGAAGCGAGTCGCCCTCGTATAGCTCAACGTCGTCCAGATTAAAGGAATATTGGTAGCAGCTAATGCCATTTCCCATCACGCGTCCGTTCTTCTCAATCAGCGGGCATTCTACGCGTCTTCTTAGTTTCATGCCGCTGGGAAAGACGTCCTGCTCAACCACTACGCTGAGGCTTAGGAACGGCATCGAGTTATCAGTGCGCAACATAAGCTGCTGACTATAGCTGCCAGACTCTTTCACGGGGGAAACGTAGAAGTGCATTGTGTCGTTGCGCTCCCATCCGTCGTTGTCCACATGCTCATAGTGGTTGTATATCACACCCTGGTTGCAGGCCGCCAATAGCAAGCCTGCAACCGCGAGTATAAATATCTTTGCCTTATTACGCATCCTTCGCTTCTTTCTTGTCGTTCGGACGGTTGTTCTTGTTCTTCTTCTTTTTCTTCTTCTTTGCCTTGTCAAATCGGCTTATGTCGCCACCTGCCAAGTCTATATGTGGTTTCTCCTCCTTCTTCTTACCCTCGTCGTGCTCAAGCGATACGGGCTTCTCGCCGCGCTTGTTCATCTCTATAATATCCTTGGCGCGCTCGGCGGTGATAGTCTCCAGGTTGGCGGCAATGTTCTTGTCGGTAGAGTATGTGCAGAGACCGGCCAGGATGTCGCTCTTAAACAAGTGATACTCTCCGTCCTGAGTCTGCAGTGTAATCTCCTTACCAGGCAGCTTCTTGCTTGCCTCGATATAGTCGTCTACCTCGTAGTTCAAACAGCATTTCAGCTTGGCGCACATACCGGCCAGCTTCTGTGGGTTA